>WOR8_10000044_pt1 | contig 148471 bp, 129 predicted proteins | sample DeeMarSeWOR38_10_FD_19890 | JGI IMG/M metagenome (IMG submission 19890)
GTCGGTTTATCGCGGTGAGCAAATCGCCGAAAGAGAAAGGTATTCTCTGGTCGAACATATAAAACTTAAAAACAGAAGGGCGTCCCCTTAATTTCATTGAGATAAGGAAGTTTAGCTGCGATTTTAAGGGAAATAGTCATTTACTTTTTTTTCGAACCCCTTCTGCGTGGAAATTTATCTTTTTATGACTAAAACCGGACTTATGCTTCTCCTTATAACCTTCTCTGAAACAGAGCCGAGGAAAAGCTCTTGGAGGTTGCTCATACCATGGGACCCGATGACGAGAGCCGAGACATCCTCCTCCTTCTCAACTCTCAGGATTTCTCTAATGGGCATGCCGGCTTCGACACGAGGCGTAACTTTAAGGACTGCTTCTGTTAATTCTTTGGCTATGCCTTCGAGTTGTTTTTGGGTTTCTTCTTCCCTGGATTTTTTCAGCGCTTCAAATTTATTGTCGCCCATGATTCGCTGAAGGCGGTCGAAGCCACGCTCATCGATCACGTGCAGAACAACCACCTCCCTGGCTCCGCTACCTTTAAGTTTTTTAATCTAAGTCAGGGCCCTTTCAGCCACATCCGAAAAATCCGTGGGGGATAGAATTTTTTCAAACATCTTTAACCTCCTTTCTTTACGCACGCATGAACATTATATAGAGCAAGGCCCGTGCCATCGATAGATTTTTCCCATCAAGGATTCGCGTGATTCTATTAGGGAGCATTCATGTGCCGAAGGTACCGGAACAGCTTGAATTTATATGCGAACCTCGTTGCAGCAGATAGAAAAAAATGTATGACATCCCGCAGGCTCAGACAGGTTAAATTCAAACCAAGAACTTGTGGTTCCGATTACTTCATAAAATCGGAACCAGGGCAGCAGAAATTTAAAGACTGTAACAAAAGCCCGGTCATAAATTAGCAGTCAAAATTATCGAAAAAATCTCAAATTTGCCCGTAAGAGCATTGCAGAGCAAAATATACAGAGCAGACCAAAGGCAATTAACCTATAGGCAAACGATGTTTTTCCACGACATGGTTGACTTCGACTTGATCGATCCCGCAATTACCGAAGCGGGTGAAATTCCCGTAAGGTAGAAAATTTTCACCAATTGCGATAAGGTGACATGGTGCGATTTGGTCTCCGTGGGATTGTCGCCCTTGATCGTCGGTTTGACAATCGTGGCTTTCGGCACCAGCGCCCCCGAAATGGCCGTCAGTGTGCTGGCCGGCCTGGCCGGAAATGCCGACATATCGCTGGGTAACGTCGTCGGAAGCAACATTTTCAACATCATGGCCGTGCTCGGTATGTCCGCCATTGTTGCTTCGGGAGGAATCCCTGTATCCGACATGGCGTTGCACTTCGATATCCCGATCATGACTGTCGTGGCCATTGCCTGCCTGCCGATTTTTTTCACAGGCAATGTGATTTCCCGCTGGGAAGGCGGACTTTTCCTCGGATACTACCTGGCTTATACTCTTTACCTGATTCTAACCGCCACCCGCAGCGACATCCTGCCGCTATTCGGCAGAGCCATGCTGGGGTTTGTGATTCCGATCACAGCAATTACCTTACTGGTCGTTTTTGTGCGGACCAAACGCACCCGAAAGAAGGCCTAGGAATATTGAAACCATCCCTGTGAGAGATTATTGCCTTCTATTTCCGTATTCAAAGCCAAACTAATGTTGAGCACAACTTTGGTTCAGCACGTATTTATTATTTGACTTAAATCAATTGCATTTTCTCGAGACACGTATAAAAAGTTTTTATTGATGTAACGATTAGATTTCTCCGAAAGGAGGTCGAAAAAATGTGCGAAAGCTTTAAAACCAATTGTGTCTGCGGACAAAAAACGGCCGAGATTTTTTTCGGAAAAATGGTTCTGGCCGAAAATTCGGTGGCACGGGTCTATTGCCCGAATTGCAGTCGGGAAATTGATTCCAAACGCCGTGACCGGGTATGGGACAATGACTGGATACTCGAGCTGGATATCGATGTTCTGCGCACCCATGCCGGTTCAATGGGAATTACAGCCGAGGATGTAACCGCAGCGTGGGTATTCGACCAGGGGTATGCTACCTGGGTGGGGATTACGCCGGATGATACCGAAAGAAGAAACCGGGAGCGCAATGAAATCCAGAAGCTTGCCAAAACCGATCTGCGCGCCTATTATCAGGCCATGAAAGAATGGGGACTGGGTCGCGAAAAGAAGTTTATGGAGGAAGGCTGGCGCAAGATGAGGCAGGCTTAGAAAATTAATTTTGAATTCGATTTTAAATCCGCTAAAGAAGAAGAGGGCAGGATCCATTTAATCCTGCCCTCCTGGTTTATCCGGTCGCGGCTTTGAAGTTTTCATCCACTTTTTCCCAGTTGATAATGTTAAAGAAGGCCGTGATATATTCCGGCCGACGATTCTGGTACTTCAAATAATAGGCGTGTTCCCACACGTCCAGGCCCAGAATCGGGATTTGACCCTGACTTAAAGGGCTGTCCTGGTTGGCTGTCGTTGTGATTTCGAGTTCACCCTTGTCTAACACCAGCCAGGCCCAGCCGCTGCCAAACAGCAAAGCGGCTGCATTTGAAAACTTTTCCTTAAACGTATCGTAATCACCAAATTTTGCTTTGATCGCCTTTCCGACTTCACCACCGAAATCGACCTCTTTCCACAAAAGGGGCCAGAAAAAGCTGTGATTGGCATGTCCGCCGCCGTGATTGCGAACAGCAGTTCGAATTTTTTCCGGTATGGAGCTGAGATCTGATATGAGTTCTTCGGCGCTTTTCTTCTGCAAATCATCAAAATCCTCCAGAGCGGCATTGAGCTTGTCAACGTAGGTCTGGTGATGTTTGGTGTGATGAATTCGCATGGTTTGCTCATCAATATAGGGTTCCAACGCATTATATGCATATGGAAGTGCGGGTAATTTATGAATCATCGTTCCACCTCCCATTTTCGTCTTTAAAATGTTAATCATACGGATTAAAATTAGATGTATCGACAAAATTCATCTATCTGCTAGAAATAATAATAAGCACTAAATCTAAGCTCACAACCCATCGGCTTTGTGTTAAATAATATAAGATATCAAATAGTTATATTATTCGATATCCTAATTTGACTTGAAGGTTTTATTTGATGTCCCGTGCCAAACACGTTTCTGATTTTCTCGGGTTGACGAAAAGTACCGTCGGTTTGCTATTCATGGTGGTATTGGTGGGTATGGGCGAACGCATGGCCGAGCGTTTTTTGCCGATTTATTTACTGGCGCTTGGCGGTGGCGTGATCTCTATCGGACTTTTAAACGGATTGGATAACTTCCTGTCGGCGATCTATGCTTTTCCCGGAGGGTATCTTTCCGAGCGTATTGGGACCAAACGCGCGCTGCTAGTTTTTAATTGCATGGCAATGACAGGTTTTCTGGTGGTCATTCTTATTCCGGCGTGGCAGGCGGTTCTGATCGGCGCTGTTTTTTTTCTGGCCTGGTCGGCGATCTCCTTACCTGCGACCATGGGGTTGATTGCGAAGGTCCTGCCGACAAAAAAGCGTACCATGGGTGTTACGATGCATTCGCTTGTGAGGCGAATTCCCATGGCGCTGGGACCCATTTTGGGGGGCTTATGCATCGGAGCATGGGGGATTAAAAGCGGGGTTCGCGTGGCTTTTAGCCTGGCGTTCGTTTTGGCCGCTTTAGCCGTTTTACTGCAGCAAAAATTAATCGAAGATGATTCACGCCAGCAACCGGATGATGAATGTGCCCTCCAGCCTGAAAAAAATCCCTTCAAGCTGTTCCAATCCATGGATTCTTCCCTTCGGCGCCTGCTGGCTTCAGATATCCTCATACGCTTTTGTGAACAGATCCCATATGCCTTTGTGGTTGTGTGGTGCATGCAGGCGATTGCCCAGCCGGTCTCGGCTTTTCAGTTCGGCATTTTGACCAGCATCGAAATGGCTACTGCGGTGCTCGTTTATATTCCGGTTGCACACCTGGCGGATAAAGGCACAAAAAAGCGCTTTGTGATGATCACATTTGTCTTTTTCACATTTTTCCCCCTGGCACTTATATTCTGCCAGTCTTTTGCGTGGCTGGTACCCGCATTTGTGCTAAGGGGCTTAAAAGAGTTCGGCGAGCCGACCCGCAAAGCACTCATCCTGGATCTGGCACCGGAAAACTGCAAAGCCGGTATGTACGGACTTTATTATCTAATCCGCGATGTGTGCGTCTCGGTCGCCGCTTTTGGCGGTGCATTTTTATGGCAGATCAGCCCGACAACGAATTTCATGGTCGCTTTTTTATTTGGCGTTGTGGGAACGATTGGATTTGCACTGTATGGCACGGATGTTATACCGACTCGACACTGATGATCTCGGGAACCTTCTTTCTGACATAGGCTTCAATACCCTGTTTCAGGGTCATCTGAGACATGGGGCACCCCCCGCAGGCACCGGTCAATCGGACCCTGACAATACCGTCTTCCACATCAACCAGTTCCACGTCTCCACCATCCGCCTGCAGGGACGGCCGAATTTCGTTCAACGCGCTTTGAACCTGTTCTTTCATTTTTTCCTCCAAAAATTATGGGCGTGTTTTGATTTCGTTTGGGCAAAACCCTCGATGCTTAAAATATACCACCTAGTGGTGCTGGTCAAGTCAGCGGCGTCTATTTTCAATTCCTGGTACGCTGCACCCTGGGGATGAAAAATCCGATTGACACCCTGGCTCGAGTTGGGTTAATCCTTATACATTCCGCTTTAAGCCGCGTTTTATTCCTATCAATCAGATTTAAAATCAGGATAAAGTGATGATCAGACCCGCTTAATTCTCCAGAAAGGCTACCAATCTCTAATTTAAAAGAGAAAGGGGCTCACAGATGATTGAATCTATTTATCAAATCCTGGAAAAAATCGGCTACACCCATCCACTGCATCCGCCGGCGACCCATTTGCCTGCCGGACTAATCATCGGGGCATTCCTGTTTGCCCTGATTGGCTGGATTTTCAACCGTAAAAACCTGGCCCAAACTGCACGCCATTGCCTGGGGCTGGCGTTGATTATGGCGGTGCCGACGATCCTGCTGGGACTCATGGACTGGCAGTACCGCTTCGGCGGCGGCTGGCTTTTCGAGATCAAAGCCAAACTTGTCCTGGCGGGAATACTCTTGCTCTTACTTTTTTCAGCGGCTGTTACAGCGCTTTGTCCGGGGCCTTTACCAGAACTGTCGTGGTTTTCTATGCGCTCTGCCTGCTGACGCTGATCGGTCTGGGATATTTCGGCGGGGAATTGGTCTACGGAACCAAAACGCCTGCCGTCGCAGACGTTACAGGTCAGGTCGCAGAAGGTGCACGGCTTTTTAAGAAAAACTGCTCGGCCTGTCACCATACCGATAGCACGGCGACCAAGACCGGGCCCGGACTGATGGGCGTTTTCAAGCAGACCAAATTCCCGATCAGCGGCCAACCGGTGTCTGATGAAAACTTTCGCGGGATCTTAAGGGCACCCTACAGTAAAATGCCGTCTTTCGGGCACCTTTCAGCAGAACAGGTTGAGGCGTTGTTAGACCATCTAAAGACACTTTGATCAGTCATGATCGTCGATCTGTTTTCTCTTGTTGACACACCCTAATATCATCCCTACCTTTGCAGGTAATAAAATACTTCCGGACTCATCTTCTAGCAAAATCATATATCTTCCCCAAGCTAAAAAGGAGATAAAACAATGAAAAAATGGATATTTATCGGTTTTGGTGCGATTGTCGTTCTCCTCATTGTCGTCGTGGTTGTCGGTATTTCAAAGTTGGGCCCGATCGTTAAAATGGCGATCAACACCTATGGCCCCAAAATTACAAATACCGAACTACGGGTGGATGACGTCGGGATTTCCATATTTTCGGCCGAAGCCAAGCTTAAAGCGTTTTTCCTCGGCAATCCGGAAGGCTTCAAATCTCCAAGTGCCATGAAGGTAGGCTCCGTTTACGTGGATGTTGATGAGGGCTCGATAACCAAAGATCCAATTATCATTAATAAAGTCGAAGTGATCGGCCCTGAGATCACCTACGAAAAGCGGGGCAAAACGGATAATTTTAAATCGATTTTAAACAATGTGCAGAAAAATGTTCCCAAAGGAGAATCCGCCAAAAAGGAACCGGGCAAGGAAGGCCCGGGGAAAAAGCTGATAATCACTGATTTTATCGTAAAAGACGGCAAGATCAACCTGGCTGTGGAAATACCCGGCGGTGTTCTCGGTGATCAGGAAGTGAAAACCGATCTTCCCGAAATTCATCTCAAAGACCTCGGCAAGAAGACGGGCGGTGCTTCTGCGGCCGAAGTCGCCCAGGAAATTTTTACAGCGCTGTATGGCAAACTTCAATCACCGGCGGTGGTGGGCGCTTTAAACGATCAGCTTAAAAAACTGGGTGTCGGCAGCATTGACGAGATCGGAAACACCGCCAAAGGGGCGACCGAACTTGTCGAGGGTGCCGGAAAAAAAGCGGAGGAGGTTGCCGATAAGGTTAAGGGATTGTTCCAGAAGAAGGAATAGCGGCGGCTTCATCCTCCCGAAATTCATCCAGCGTTTGTCGATACTTTTCAACAAAAGGCCCGCCAAGCCTTACGGCCCGGCGGGCTGTTTTTATGGCCTCCTGTTTTTTCCCCTGGTCCCACAGTACCTGGGCCAGATTGTTAAAAGCCACACCCGCGTTCGGGAAAAGATCGGTCGTCTTGCGTAACACCGTTTCTGCAAATTTTAATTTTCCCTGAGCATAAAGGCTGTTGCTCAGGCCGATATGAGCGGAGAGGTTGTTGGGCCAATAATTGAGTGCCGTTTGATACCCGATTGCCGCCGCGTCAAATTGGCGGGCTTTTTCGAGACCGACAATTGCCAGAACATAGGTGGTTTCGTCTGCTGAGGCGGGCAGGCGGTAAGGCGGCAAAACGGCCAATCCCCAAAAATCACTTCTGGCCCAGGTGTTTGCAAACGCTTTTAGAGATGTTCGTTTTCGATCTGTTACCCCGGAGTGCAGGATGATCACACCTTCGTCAAGGTCATAACCGATGACCACCGCATAATGCCAGCGTGGAATCCAGGAAAATCCCAGATTTTGCAAAACAATGACCGGATGCCCGGCCGCAATTTCTTTGAGAAGTGCACTTGCGCCGCTGACCGGATAGGCTACCCTTCCATGGCGGCGGGTTGCCGCGACCATTGCCGGCGGCAGGCTGCCCTTTAGCGAAGGCGTGAACACCTGCGCGGTGAGGCCGTCCAGATCGATTTGAAGGCCGCTCCAGCTAAGCGCCATGGCCAAGGATGCCGGTCCGCACTGGTATTCCTTTTGGGGGTAAAAAGGCACTGTCTTCAATTCGTGTTTTGGCGGTATGCCCCCGGCATCCTGATACCAGTTTTTCGTGGCTACTGTGGCGCATCCATTAAAAACAATAAAGGCACTGATGATCCCAAAAATAAGAATGCACCGTCGCCGATGGTAGCTGCAGTGGCCCTTGTTCTTGGATTTATCTGATAAATGTGAATACGTCGGTATATCCCAATGCATCGGTAATGGCTAGAATAATGACAATGATACCAACGGCAACGAGGAGGCCAAACAGGAAGTTGCCGCCGGCCGGAAGTTCTTCGATTTGTTCTGCGAGCTTCATGGCTTCAGCATCGGTCAAGGTGTCGACACGTGCCCGGGCTTCCAGAGGATCGATTCCCTGTGCCCTTAAAACCTCCTGGACGTCTTCACGCGCAAGGATACTCTTGATCGTGTTGCGGGCTTCCTGGCCCTGAAAGGTGATACCCATAGTGGCATCTGTTTCGATCATAGCCGCCAAGACCGATTGATACGGCATGGTTAACAGAACCATTAAGGCGACAAGAAACACGCTAGCAGATTTGGATCGCTGACGAATTAACTTCATCCTTTACCTCCTCTAAATTATTTCCATCGTATTAATCGTATCTTTAAAATCTATAATTGTCAATTTTGGTCAACCGAACAAATTAATGATTTATAAGACTGCATTCGCCAAAATAAATAAACCCCCAAAAAGAAGTAGATCTTTTTCAATTTGGAGGTTTATCCTTAACCTGTGATTCGTTTAAACGTTATGCCTTCATTAATATTTCTGGGTCGTTTTAACCTTCTCCGCCGTATTTAAAGGAGAGATTCACCAGGGCACGGTAAGCGCTGATTTTGCCGTTTTCGACTTTAAGATCCAGTTTTTGGATTTCCGCGATCCTTAAATCTCTCAAACTCTGAGCTGCAGTCTCCACTGCATTTTGGGCGGCTTCTTCCCAGGAGTTCGGGCTACTTCCTACCAGTCTGATGACTTTGTACACACTGTCAGGCATTTTTTCCTCCTTTCTTGGAACTTCAGATCCAATGTTAATTGATCGCTTTTACCGGCAGCCGGCGGGTTGCTGACCAATCGCCGCGCTGGGGTGGCGATGTTTTAACCCCTCCAAGTTTTCGGGGATCAGCTAAAAAGCCTCCAGACGATCAGGGAAATTCCGTTGGAGGCTTTAAACGCGTAATTTAAAATAACCTCTTATCATCAGTTCCTCCGTTAACGCGCGAAACTTAAGGGTTAGGACTAGAATGTAACCTGAAACCATGTTGATGCGTAAAGAAAGGGAAGTCTGCTGCTCAATCCGATATCTCGGTTGAGGTCAACTCAATTCAGCAGTGTTCGAAACCTGGTTCAATAAGAAGTCGGATGTTAGGCTAAGTTAAACAATGAAAGGACTAAAGTCAAGCTTGAAAAAAAGAGGATTTAAAAGCGCTTCGGCGTCCCCATAATCAATTAATGAAGGACTAAAGGAACAGAGGCAAACCTAACGCCATTTTTTATAGGATGTCTTAAGTTGCTGAAAGCGCTCGGCGCCAATAATCTCCCTGACGCCGATCACAAACCCCAGACGCTCGTCGGCCAGTTCTGTGCGGGCCTTTTCGAGTTGCCTGAATTGTTTGCGGACTTTGGCGTCATCAACGGTTTTTTCTCCCAGCAATTCATCGAGTTCAAACTGTTCACGTTCCACGGCGTTTTTTAATTTAATGAGCTTGCGGTGGCTCTTTGCATACAGCTGATCCAGCTGACGAACTTCTTTTTTAGTCAGATTGAGGTTTTCAACCACTTTATTATTGTACCACCACTTACCGGACGGTACATCCTGACCGAAGGCGGTGCCAACCAGACTGGCCGTGAAAATCAGCAGTATGCCAATCCAGACCCTTTTTAACATGATGTTGATCCTTTCTTTGCTGGCGCGGAGATTCGGGCAGCGCTTTCATTGGTCGGAATCAGAAATTCCAAAAAATCTTCATCCAGGTTCAATCCGGTCTCCCCTACAATATCCAGATAGACCTGGGGCAATGCATTTTCTACCAGTGCATTTATCTGGGTCATCAGCCTTTCCGCTTCTACCATATCCTGAGCCAAATTACCAATACTACCTTGCCGTTGATCTTGGATCAAACCCGTTCCCCAAACAACCAGAACCACAGCCACAACGGCCGCAGCGCTAAAAGCAATTCTCCAGTTTAACAAGGGCGAGCGAATTTTTTGCTCCGCCAGCACAATGCGCTTTTGTGGCTTGGGTGCATAACGCTCGGCCAGTTGTCCCAAGCGCGCCAGTTCTTGTTCGAGTTGCGCTTTGCGCTGGCGACATTGGGCACATTCCCCCAGATGTTGTTGCTGCAGCGCTGATAGATCCTTGTCATCAATCACCGCCTGCAGAATGTCGTCTTCTTCCAAATGCGGTTTGCTTTGATTATGGATGCTCACGTTATGCCCTCCTGGAGAAATTGACGTAACGCCTTTTCTTTTTTAAATTTTGCCAATGCCCGATACAGATGGGTTTTTACGGTGCTATCACTTTTTTTGAGTGTCTGGGCGATCTCATTTATATTTAAGTTGTCCAGAAATCGTAACATAAACACTTCGCGCTCCATTTTCGATAGTTTCCTGGCTATCCGCCCAATCTGCCGCCAGAAGTCTTCTTTTAAAACCTGTTCCAGCGCTTCGGGCTGCTCCGGAGTTTGGGACGGCTCCGGCTGCATGTCAGGTTTTTCATCGGCGGACTTGAAAATGGATCTGACTTTTTTTTTACGCAGATAGTCATTCACCCGGTTTATCGCAATCCTGAAAAGCCAGCTGCGAAATCGGTCCGGCTCCCGCAGCCGGGAAATGCTGCGAAACGCCCGAATGAATACGTCCTGGGTAAGGTCTTCAGCATCCATTCGGGCGCGTATGCGGTAGTAAATCATGCGGTAGATGTCTCCCTGGTGGTGATCAATCAGCTGCTCGAATGCAAAGCGGTTCCCGTCGCTGGCTTGTTTTACAAGTTCGGCCAGCTGTATGTCAGAGGTCTGCGAGCCAGGCGCATTATGTGTTGATGGCGTCATTTTCAAATTTCAGATAGTTTAACCGCACATGAGAAGAACGCTTTCGGGAAACGCTCTCGAAGTGGTTTCAAAACTTCAGATCAGGTTCAAGGGCAAGGCGTCCCGCGAATTGGAAACGGAGCGTACACGTAAGTACGTGAGTATTTCAATTCGCGGGACAACGCAGCCATTTCATCATAATGGCTCTCGCTACCGTTGTCCACCACTGTTACACATTCATGGATAAATCAACCCTGGCCCGGAATATGCCTTGCCTACCGCCATGCCGAGTCCCCCCTTAAAACCGCCGATTGCCACGGTAAGATGCCCGCCGCGAGTTCAGGGGCCTGCAACGGTTGTTGTGCTTCAATTGAAAAATATGACGATCGGCTTTATCCAGCCAGAGAACCAGGAGAACCCGTTCCTGGCGGTTTAAGCGGCCATCGCGCCAAAAGGCCTTCTTGAGCCGATGGATCCTGTGTTGCTGATGCCGCAGATGACGGGCTTCATAACGGGTAAGCTGGCCGGTTTTAACGCCCTGCCAGATTCTTTTCTGCTGCCAGGCCTGGCGCTGCTCGAATTTGCCGGCCATGGCATGACCGCTGAATATTAACCCTGACAGGCCGATCATAACGAATGCAAGAAGTATTTTTTTCATTTTATTACTCCTCCTTTCGTGAAGATTTCTGGCTATATAGACGCGAGATGGGATGAAATGGTTTACAAATATTCTTCTTGCATAACCGCTGATTCCCCTGTATGAATGCTTCTTTACAACCTTAATCTTACCCCGCTTTGCGGGCCGAAGCGTCTGATGTTATTGCACTCAGGGGCTGCGCTTGCATATGAAAACCACCGACGTGTCCGCCTATGGAGGACTGCTGCAAAACTCGGGTGAGAGGTTGAAAGCAGAGGTGTGCTTTTTTGATGGATTTTAAATTATCCCAAAGCAGCTCGTTAACACTTCCGGCCATCGACATCGGCGAGGCGGCGTCGCTAATTGCGAATACCCAGAGGCCCGATGGGGAAATCCCGTGGTGTCGAGGTCAAAAATCAGATCCCTGGGATCACGTTGAATCCGCTATGGGTCTTACCGTGGGGGGCTACCTTAACAAAGCCAGGCGGGCCTTTAAATGGTTGGCCGGGATGCAGCTGGCAGATGGCAGCTGGTATACGGCGTATCGGCAGGGCGTCCCCGTAGACAGAACCAGAGATGCGAATTTGTCCGCCTACGTCGCTGTCGGGCTCTGGCACCACTATTTGGTAACGCAGGACGTTGGGTTTTTAAAACAAATGTGGCCAACGCTTTTAAAGGCCATAAATTTTGCGTTGCGTCTGCAAACGTCCAACGGGGAGATTTACTGGGCCATAAGCCCCGAAGGCAACGTCGATCGCATGGCGCTTCTAACAGGGTCCAGTTCCATCTATATGAGCGTGAAGTGCGCGCTGGCGGTTGCAAAATTATTGGGATTTCGGATGCCGTCATGGGAGATTGCCTTAAACAAACTGGCAGGCGCAATTGAAAATAAACCCTATTTATTTAACATGACCAAATCCCGCTATTCAATGGATTGGTTTTATCCGATTCTGGCCGGTGTCATTACCGGAAATGCGGCCCAAAAGCGGATTGACAAATACTGGAAAAAGTTTGTGATAGAAGACCGGGGAGTGCGCTGTGTTTCGGATAAACCCTGGGTGACCGTTGCAGAGACGTCGGAGCTCTGTCTGGCGTTAGCGGCCATGGGGAATTTCGAGCTGACCCGGATTGTGTTTAATTGGATTTGTGATCGTCGCTATGAAGACGGGTCTTATTGGTGCGGCTTTACCTGCCCTGATCTGACAGTCTGGCCTGAGGATAAAATCACCTGGACCAATGCGGCGGCGCTGATTGCCGCCGATGCGATTTATAATCTAACACCCGCAAGTGTGCTCTTCAGTCATCAATTCTGGGCGAACTCCACGCTGTCGCCGTTTGTTGATTCCTGAAATACGGGACCATCTTAATCAGGGGCGACATTTAGTTCAACTGTCTTACCACAGAGCACACAGAGCTCACAGAGAAATTCAAAAACCAGGTTTATCCGCAGATTTGAAAAATTAAAAAAGGAATATAGTTATAGAGACCGCAATCGTTACTGAAAATCTAAAACCTGGGGCTCTAATTTTTTTATATTTTTTATTTATAATTTAATCTGCGTAATCTGCGGATGATTAAATCACCCATTCAATAATATCTGTGGATCAGCTTTGAGCCTGTTCGCTCCGCGTTCTCTGTGATCTCTGAGGTGAGCTTTATAAAGAGGTCAGGATCCTTGCGAAAAGATCACCGCCCATATGTTTTAAAAAGAGCAATTTGGAAGTTTCAGCGTTTTTATACCGCGCATTTTTTACGTCCGCATTTCGACGCCCTGGGAAAAGCCCCTGTAATTATCAGGCCCTGGCATGTGGAGGTATTCGGCGCGCCGATTATTGTCGGTGAGCATGCTTTCATGATTGCGGCCGGGGACGGGCGGGTGCGGCTGTCTGTCTGGACGGACAAACAGGTCAGCGGACGAATTCAAATCGGCGACTACAGTCTGATCAGCCCGGGGGTTAGAATCAGTTCGGCCTCACAAATCCACATCGGTGATAACTGCATGATCGCCAGCGGTGCCTATATTACCGATTCCGATTGGCATGATGTCTATAACCGGATTGCATTCGGGAAAACAGATCCGATTTACATCGCCGACAACGTCTGGATCGGAGACAGCGCCATTGTCTGCAAGGGCGTTTCGATCGGCGAAAATAGTATCGTAGGCGCCGGTGCGGTGGTTGTTCATTCCATACCGTCAAATTGCATTGCCGCCGGCAATCCAGCCCGGGTTGTTAAACAGCTTGATCCGGAGGAATCTTTTACCACCCGCAAACAATGGTTTTCCAAAAGGCCCAACCTGTTTGATGAAATTGATCAGCTTGATCGGGAGGTGTTGCGCCAAAATACGCTGCTGCATTGGTTGCGGTATGTGTTTTTCCCATCGAAAAAGGATTGAAGCCTAAGCGCGAACCAGATGGCCATACAATCCACCTCTTCTACGAACAGCCCCCCCCTTTGACCAAATTAAACGGAAAGTACAAAAATGGAATATATTGTTTATTAAATTACAAATATGTTATTATAGATAATTAATAAAACATAATTGTAATTTTTAATATGTTCCTAAATTTGATTCATTTAAAAATATTATACATTATTACAGAAAGTTAGGTCAATTCTTGGGAATTCTGAGAGAATGGCATAATAGTTGCTCCTTATTCTGGCCATTCCAGGAATCCAGAGAAAAACGCTATTAAAACTGTTAAAGGAGGCAACTGTATGAAAAAAATCAAGGCGATCATAAAACCATTCAAGCTGGATGATGTCAAGGAAGCCCTGAACGGTATCGGGGTTGAAGGCATGACCATCAGCGAAGTCAAAGGCTTCGGACGGCAGAGAGGACACAAAGAGGTTTATCGTGGCGCTGAATATCAGGCGGACTTTGTGCCCAAGGTCCAGATCGATGTCGTTGTCGATAATGATCTATCAGCTAAAGTCATTGATATTATCAGGGACACGGCCAAAACCGGTAAGATTGGCGATGGCAAAATATTTATCTCTTCGGTTGAAGAAGCCGTTCGAATCCGAACCGGGGAAACAGGTCTAAATGCTATTTAAATTTTTTTACATAATAAGGAGGAATTACGTCGTGATGAAAAAAGGATTACTAACAATTTTGTTTACCGCAATTTTTATTGCCCGTGCCTGGGCAGGAGACGAGTCGCCCACGGTAGAATCGAATAAAGACTTAATCGACCTTGTGCAGTCGCACGCCGATTATCTCTGGACGCTGGTGGCGGCCGCGCTGGTTTTTTTCATGCAGGCCGGTTTTGCCATGGTGGAAACCGGATTTACACGTGCAAAAAATGCAGTTAACATTATGATGAAAAATCTGATGGATTTTTCGATGGGTTCTCTGGCATACTGGGCCATCGGTTTCGGGCTTATGTTCGGTGCCTCATCAACCGGATGGTTCGGGACCTCCGGATTTTTTCTGTCTGATTTTAAACCCGGCGGTGATCCATGGGTGCTGGCATTCTGGATGTTTCAGGTGGTATTTTGCGCTACCGCCGCAACCATCGTTTCAGGATCCATGGCCGAAAGGACCAAGTTTTCCGGCTACCTGATTTACAGCGCTGTCATTAGTGCTCTCATCTATCCGATTTTCGGCAGCTGGGCCTGGGGCAGCCTATACAATGGTCAAGGCTGGCTTGAAAATCTCGGATTTATCGATTTCGCGGGTTCCACCGTTGTACACTCGGTCGGCGGATGGGCCGCTCTGGCAGGCACCCTTGTCCTGGGTCCCCGTTTGGGCAAATATACCAAAGACGGCCAGATCAAACCGATTCTGGGTCACAACATGCCGCTGGCCGCTCTGGGTGTCTTTATTCTCTGGCTGGGCTGGTTCGGATTTAATCCCGGATCCACGACCGCTGCCAACAAGGACATTGCCATGATATTTGTCAACACCAGTCTGGCGGCAGCTGCCGGCGCGATTTTTGCGATGATCATATCCTGGATCAAATTCGGCAAACCGGAGATCGGAATGAGTTTGAACGGTGCGCTGGCCGGTCTGGTGGCCATCACCAGCCCCTGTGCCTCGGTTACACCGCTGAGTGCGGTTATCATCGGTGCGGCGGCCGGCGTTATCGTTGTGGCCTCCGTGCTTTTCTTCGATAAAATCAAAGTGGATGATCCGGTGGGTGCCATATCGGTTCACGGCGTCTGCGGTGCCTGGGGTACCCTGGCTGCCGGTATATTCAATATCGGCGGGACCTCACTAAAAATTATCGGCGTTCAGCTTCTCGGCATCGGAGCCGCCTTCCTGTGGGTATTTCCGACCGCATTTCTGATGTTCAAGCTGATTGACAAAACAGTCGGGCTCAGGGTCTCTCCGGAAGAAGAGATGGAAGGACTGGATCTGGTAGAACACGGCGGCAATGCCTACCCGGATTTTGGAATTTCTTCCCATAGCGGGGTCGGATTTCCGGGAGGACCGGGCTCACCCGGTGTCACCGGTGACGCTGTCGGTCAAATGGAACCGATCAGACAAACCCAGTTCATTTGAAATTGAAGACAATTAAAGTGGGTATTTAAAATAATTGAGCTGAAGATTGCGGCTATCCGGATAAAGCACAGGGATAGCCGCATTTTTTCAGATATCGGAATCGTATCCCTCCCTCAGCGTTTTTAGGCCTGCATCCGTTTTTTTTTTGTAAGTCTCTCCTTTCTCGATCGACACCGATAGTGTATAGCGAACAAATTGTTCGTTAACGCATTTATAGTTCTTAATCTCACCGGGATTGGCGTAAGCTTGAAAAAGAGACCTGATCTAAACGCTGAGATCACAATTATGAAATAATCGGAGGTATAAAACTATGAAAAATATAAATAAAACGCATATGTTACTGATTGCATTCCTAGTGGTCGCCTTTAATATTTCAGCGATGGCCGGAACCGGCCATGAATTGACGTTGAATGCCACCAAAGAACATCCTGCTGCAAAAGGTACGGCGCTTATCAAAGATAATTACGTGAGCATTCAGGCCAGAGGGCTCAAGTCCAATGCGATCTATACGGTCTGGTTTGTGAATATGAAGCCCAGAAAACATGAAACCGGCGCCGGATCAGCGCCTTACATGTTTAAGACGGATGCAAATGGGTTCGGACAGTATTCGGCTCCGCTGAGCGAGTCGCCCTTTGGCAAGTGGCAGATGATTATGATCGTTCTGCACCCCAACGGTGACCCCGCCGATATGAAAAGCATGGTGGGCGCTTTGAAGGCAAAACTTACCTGATTGCGCCAATTTATGAAAACCTATTAAAACATTTCAATCGTGTGTCCCTGCGATGAATTATGAAAAAGACCGTATACCGTTTCTTGTATGCGGTCTTTTCAGATGCGGAAAATTTTGATCTTGCGTTGCGCTCAATCCGCAGTCCTCATTACTTCTTTGCGTCTGCGATCGGGCATATAAAACGCCCAGAAAAACAGGCCGCCGGACAGTGCGATCAGGGCGCTGATGATAAACAATGCAAAGGATCCGATAATTTCGAACAAATACCCGTTATAAAAGAAACCCACCATCAGACCGAGCCCATATGAAACGGCATTATTTACCGCCTGACCCAGCGTCTTGGCTTTATCGGGCGCCAGGCGATCAATATAAAGGATACTGGCCATATGAAATGCGCCGTATGTTATGGCATGTAAAACCTGTGTAAGTAAAATTGCAGATGCCGATTGGACCCAGAAAAGAATGAACCACCTGAGTGCGGCCACCATAAATGAGAAGATAAGGACCGCCTCCAGCGAAAAGCGTTTGAATATTTGATCCGATCGGATCATTACCAGAATCTCGGCTGTGGATGCCACGGCCCAGGCTAATCCGATAAATGTGCTTGCGTATCCTAAATTCTCCAGGTGAATCGAAAAAAAGCCATAATAGGCGCCATGGCTGACCTGCATTAAGAAGCCGCAAAACAGAAAAACCAGGACCCGTTTTGCTGCCAGACTTTTTGCTCCGGGAGTGAGCCGTTTCTTTTCTGCGATCTGAATGTCAGGAATTCGAGTGGAGATTGTGGACAGCATCAGCAACCCGGCCAGGATCAGAACAACAATAATCTCCACCGAATAGAGATCGATGACTTTACCCAGAACGAGTACGACCGCAATAAAACTGATGGATCCCCAGGCCCGGATTCGACCGTAACTTTTTTTTTCTTTTCCCAGAAGATCCATGGTAAAGGCTTCCAGAAAGGAAATAAGCGGGGCATAGAATATCCCGTAAAACACGGTGATGGCCAGCATGGGCCAAAAATCAACCGTAAAAAGATACAGCATCCAGATCAGGGCGCAGAGAAAGTTACACAGAATGTAGATCGGCCTGCGGGCATTGAGGCGATCGGCCAGCGCGCCCCAGATAAGCGGGAAAATTACCATAGCGACCGAGCGCACCGCTGATAGGATTCCGATGCGGAGGCCGCTAAAGCCTAAATGATAACAATAGAGGTTAAAAAAAGGTAAAAAAATTCCCAGTACGCCGAAATACAAAAAGTACTGGGAGCCGATTATGAACTTGTAGGACCGCCTTCTATTTCGATGCGTATGCATTCTTGATCCGATGGCACCATATTACAGGCACAAAATTTGAAAACACCAGCCCAATCCTGAATTCAGGGGTGAAAGCATACGGCATCGGTGAGTTTTAATCAATATCGACAGAGATCTTTTTTGGTTTTTCTTTCTCGGATCTGGGAATTTCTATTGTTAAAACTCCGTCTTTAAAGGATGCTTTGATGAGGTCGGCTTTTATGGGATCCTGGAGTGAGAAGGATCGGTGAAATTTTCCAAAACTTCTTTCCTTCCGGTAATAATGCTCATCTTTGATCTCCGGATCCAGAAACCGCTCCCCCTTTAGGGTTAGCACGTTATCTTTGATTTCAACGGATACATCCGCTTTGTTAATGCCGGGAAGCTCGGTTTTTAAAACAATACCGCCGGTTGTTTCGTATATATCAACCGGCGGACTCCAGTCATACTGGCTGATCTCATCATCCATATCCCCCGAGCGGCCAAATGACTCATTAAATATTCGATTGATGCGGTCCTGCAAGGCGGCTACGTCTCGAAAGGGGTCCCATCTTACAATAGCCATGGTCATACCTCCTTGGTATAAAAATTGATTTCGTCTGGAATTTAACCATACCCTCATTTTTGTCAAGCTTTACAAAGCACCGAATCAGTGCTATTTTGACCTGGAATTTATTGGGAAGAAACAAATAATTCGCATAACCATTAGGAGCCGGAGATGGAATTTATCAAAATTAGAATTGCTGAAGATTTCGGTCATCTGGGTTCTAACCTGGAGAAAACGATTGAAGACATGTTTCGATCGATGAGTCCGGCCTTCTCACTGGCCGAGCGCACCTGGAAACCCCCTATGGACATGAACGAAACGCCGGATGAAGTGGTTATTATTGCCGAGGTCGCCGGGGTGGATAAGGATACGCTGGAAGTCGAGATTAGTTCGAAGGCCGTTAGGATACAGGGAAACCGGTTTGCCAGGCATTGCACCGACGACGCCACCTACAGGCTCGCCGAAATTCAATATGGCCGTTTCGAAAGAATTCTGTATCTCCCAGCGCCCATCGATCCAGAAGTTGTATCTGCCGCTTACACAAACGGTTTGCTTGAGATTCGGCTTGCAAAGATGCCGATTGAAAAAACCCATAAGATCCTGATATCAGACGGATAAATTAGATTTCGATATTTTTATGGTTTTATGATAACGGAGGACCAGACGCATATTTCTGGAGGTAATAATGACGGATCAACCTGATCAACGATCACCGATGGATTTTGATACCGGAAAAGTTCCCGAACTGCTTCCGATCCTGCCATTGTTTGATGCGGCCCTGTTTCCCAAAATGGTGCTTCCGCTTGTGGTGATGCAGGGGGAATCGGTTCGGCTGGTAGATGAAGCCATGGCAAAAAATCGGATTATCGGGCTGGTGGTATCCAAAAAGCCGGAAGAGGGAAACAAGCCGGAACAGAAAGATCTGGCTCCGGTCGGAACCAGCGCCTTAATCTTAAAAATGGCCAAAACGCAGGATAATCGGACCCAGCTTCTGGTTCAGGGGCTTCACCGTTTCAGAATAAAATCCTGGGAAAATAGCAGGCCCTATCTTCGCGCCCGTGTCGAGGTAATTAAGGAAAATGAAATAAAGGACAATGAGACCGAAGCGCTCATGTCCAACCTTACCGAGCAATTTATCCGAATTGTGGAGCTGTCCGCAGGGCTGCCGCCGGAGATCGGTCAGATGGCGAAATCGATTCAGGAGGCCGGCACCCTGGCCGATATGATTGCATCGACGATTAATTCCAGCCCGGCTGAAAAACAAAAAGTTCTGGAAATTGAAAATGTGAAGGAGCGTCTCAAAGAAGTGACGCGTCTGGTGAATCATCAGCTCAGTATCCTTGAACTGGGAAACAAGATCCAGAGCCAGGTCAAAGGAGACATGGATCAGAGTCAAAAGGAATATTATTTAAGGCAGCAGCTCAAGGCCATCAAAGAAGAACTGGGCGAAGCAGACGAAAGTCAGGTTGAAATTGAAGAATACCGGGCCAAAATCGAAGAATCGAATCTTCCTCAAGAAGCGCGCAAAGAAGCCGAGCGCGAGCTGGATCGTCTGTCACGGATGCATCCCTCCTCAGCCGAATATACGGTTGCATCAACCTATCTTGACTGGATCACCGCCTTGCCCTGGCATGCAAGCACCGAGGATAATGTCGACATCAAAAAGGCTCAAAAAATCCTGGATGACGATCATTATGGGCTCGAGAAACCCAAACGGCGCATCATCGAATATCTGGCGGTTCGCAAATTGAAGCCCGAATCAAAAGGGCCCATTTTATGCTTTGCGGGACCACCCGGTACCGGAAAGACATCGCTGGGACAATCCATTGCGCGCGCGCTGGGTCGCAAATTTCATCGCATTTCCCTGGGAGGTGTTAGGGATGAGGCTGAAATCCGGGGTCACCGCCGCACCTATGTCGGCGCCCTTCCCGGACGCATTATTCAGGGCCTGCGGCGGGCCGAATCCAACAATCCGGTCTTTATGCTGGATGAAATTGATAAAGTGGGCAGTGATTTCCGCGGTGATCCGTCTTCCGCACTTCTGGAAGTGCTGGACCCCGAACAGAATTTTTCCTTTTCGGACCATTATCTGGATGTGCCCTTTGATCTTTCCAAGGTCATGTTCATTACAACGGCCAATATCTTAGATACGATACCGCCGGCTTTGCGGGACCGGATGGAAGTTCTGATGCTGCATGGATACACGATGGATGAGAAGTTAAAAATCGCCAACCGCTACCTCATCCCCCGGCAGAGAGATGAACACGGCTTAACGGCCAGGCAAATAAAATTTAACCTGGGGGCCGTAAAGCAAATTATTACAGGGTATACGCGAGAGGCCGGTCTGCGCAACCTGGAGCGCGAAATCGCCAATGTTTGCCGCGGGGTGGCCAGCAAGATTGTCTCGGGCAAGATCAAATCCATGACGGTTAAAGTCGATGACATCCACGGATACCTTGGCTCCGTCCGGTTTACATCGGAAACCAGAGCCCGGGTGACCACACCGGGGGTGGCCACCGGTCTGGCATGGACCCCGACAGGTGGTGAGCTTTTATTTATCGAGGCCACCGCAATGAGAGGGAAAAAGGGGCTGACGCTCACCGGGCAGCTGGGAGATGTGATGAAGGAATCGGCAACGGCCGCCTTGAGTTTTATTCGCGCCAATGCAAAAAAATTAGACATCGATGAAGAATTTTTTGAAACCCACGATCTGCATATTCACGTACCGGCGGGTGCGATACCCAAAGACGGGCCTTCTGCGGGCGTGACAATGCTGACCGCACTGACGTCGCTGCTGAAAAACAAGACCATTGCCAAAGACCTGGCAATGACCGGTGAAATTACCTTAAGGGGCCAGGTCTTGCCGGTGGGGGGGATAAAGGAGAAAATACTGGCCGCCCATCGGGCCGGCATCAAGGAAATTATCCTGCCGGAGTGGAATAAAAAGGACCTGGAGGACGTACCCCCAAAGGTTCAAAAGGAAATCCGCTTTCACTTTGTTGATAAAATGATAAATGTTCTCGATCTGGCGCTTGACGGCAATAAACCGTCGTCACGTAAAAGGAGACGAAAAAAAACCTAGCTCACCGTATCCTAATTTAGATGACGAACTGAAAGTATAGCATTTCTCCGAGGCGACAGCGCCTATTGTGCATATGGAATAATGGAATAGTGGAATATTGGAAGAATGGTTTTCTAAATGGATCTTATCTAATTTCTGATAGTTTGCGAAAAATGAGCTTTGTCATAACCCCTTCAGTCCCTTGTTCAAATCCCATCTTTGCATTATTCCAGAATTCCAAAATTCCATCTTGGGCAAAGTGCCCGATTGTTTTTATGAATCGCATTTCACCTGCACGCATACCGGCGATCGGTTACCGGTTTGTCTTTACCGTGGTGTTGTTTGTGTTTTTGATTTGCGGTTGTACCAGCACCCCGCCCGGATCTCAGCCCCCGCCACCCAGTAAACCCGGTTACCCGAAACCCTATAAAGTACTGGGTAAGTGGTATCAACCGCTGCCGCATTCCGAAGGGTTTCGCCAGCGCGGAATTGCCTCCTGGTACGGACGTGATTTTCACGGGAAAAAAACTTCAAATGGCGAGATTTACAACATGTATGCCATGACCGCCGCGCACAAGACCTTGCCGCTGGGCACTTACGTCCAGGTGTACAACCGGGAAAACGGCCGCAGCGTTGTGGTCCGAATCAATGATCGCGGCCCTTTTGTACGCGGCCGCATAATTGATTTATCTTACACAGCCGCCAGGGATATCGGGATCGTGGGTCCCGGAACAGCCAGGGTCGAGGTGGTTGCCCTGGGGCGTCCGGCAGCGTCTGCCGGCAGCTCTGGTTCAACTTACATTCAAGATGATTATTATTCCGGAAATTTTACGTTTCAGGTCGGCGCATTCTTAAATCCTGAAAATGCGGAAAGGCTTAAGCGCAAGCTGGACCTTACCTACAAAAACGCCCACATCGCCGAGTACGATAACGGCGTCAACATTTTTTACCGCGTCCGGGTCGGCAAGGTGTCCTCCCTGCAGCAGGCGGAAGAATACGAAGCCTACCTGATTCAAAACGGATTTCCGGATGCATTTGTGGTTGCTGAATAGATCGCTTTTGGCAACCGTCACAATTGTCGATTTTCTTGACGGTAGCTGATCGGATCACTAAATTTGAATATTGCCGTGATTAAATTCGGTCAGATAAATTCAACCGATGCAAAAGTTCAAAAAGCGCCTGGAACTGACTTTTAGCAGAATATATTAGGGGAAGAGACAATGTCGGAAATTCTATTCGTGTTGACAGCCACCGTACTTGCGTTTGCGCTGTTTATATTGGCCTTTTTCATCAAAGGCAGGTCCGTTAGCGATGACGGACCCAGGCCAACCTGTGCCCGTTGTGACTGTCAGCGCAACCAAGAACAGCACCAAGGCTTTCACGAACACCAAAAACCTGACGGAAAGCACATTCGGTCATAAAAGCCATTTTAGAAAAACCCGATGAAAACCATCCGCGTTAAAAAGGGTTACAATCCAAAGGTCATCGGATCGCCGTCCACCGAGTCACTAAAGGCCGCGCAGCCTACCCGGCTGGCGCTGGTACCCGAACACATCCCTTTTATGAAGCTCCGCCTGAAGGTCAGAAAGGGGGATCGCATCGCCCTGGGATCGCCTCTGGTTGAAGACAAACGCAACACGAACATTCAGCTTCTAGCGCCCGGCAGCGGGCGTGTGGCTGACATTCGCTTCGGACCGCGCCGGGTGATTCAAGAAATCATCATCCAACTGGATGAAAACCAAAAAACAGTTGAATTTCAAAGTTACAGCCAAAAAGACATCGATAAAATGAGTCGGGACGCGCTGGTCCAGACCCTGGTCACCGGCGGAGTCTGGCCTTTGATCAAGGAATTGCCCTTCAGAGACTATGCGCGACCGGATTTTGTCCCCCCGCTTTTGTTTGTCAGCCTCGGCAGCCTTGAGCCCTTTCATCCGGCACCCCAGGTCTATCTCCGCGGCAACGAGGACCTTTTTAATTTCGGGGTGAGCGTTTTGAACAAATTGGCCGAAGGCCGCGTGTATGTGTGCAGTCACCGGGCCGATACCGAATTGGCGTCATCGCTCAACGGTTTAGTCAATCTGACCTACACGGGTAACTATCCTGCGCACGACCCGGGTGTTTTGTTATACCATGTGAAGTCCTCACCGGCGGAAAACCGTTCCTGGTTTGTAGATGGTCAGGATGTGGTGTCGATTGCCCGACTATTGCGCAACGGCGTCTATCCCACCGAGCGTGTCGTGTCCCTGGGCGGATCCGGGGCGCCTCAACCCAAACACCTCATCACCCGGATGGGAGCGCCGCTGTCTGTTCTCGCCGATGATCAGACCGAGAACGAAACATGGCGTTATATCCAAGGCGGCATCCTGACCGGCTGCGGCGCTTTGGCCCGGTCACATCTCGGATTTTCAGAATCGGCCCTTAATTTACTGCCCGAGGGTAACCACAAAGGCGAGTTGTTGGGTCTATTCAATCCCGGTTATCGTAAACCTTCATTTTCCAGGGCATTTCTCTCGGCGATGAACCGTGAGGAACTTATGATGGATTGCAGCATGCACGGCGGTGAAAGGGCCTGCATCGCCTGTGGCTACTGTGCTCTGGTGTGTCCGGTCGATATTCTTCCCCAGTTCACCTACAAGGCGATTTTAGCCGGAGAGGTTGAAGAATCCCTCGAGCACGGCTTGCTGGATTGCGTCGAATGCGCTTTGTGCTCTTATGTTTGTCCATCCAAAATCGAACTCTTTGAGACATTGAAAAATGCGAAAGCCGAGTTTTACAAAGAAAAAGAACAGGACCATTGATGAATCGTATCGCAAGATTCTTTGAATCCACACGCAGGCACTTTGAAAAGGGCGGCAAACTCGAGAAACTATGGCCTTTTTACGAGTCGATCGAATCGGTTTTCTTCGCCCCGGCCCGGGTTAGCCAAGTTGCACCCAACACGAGGGACAACCTGGATGTCAAAAGATACATGATGCTGGTCATTGTTGCCCTGTTGCCCCACTATGCATTCGGCGTTTATAACGTCGGATATCAATCCCATCTGGCTTCCGGTCTCGGGACCAATTTCTGGCCGGTGATCTGGACCGGTTTGAAAGCCGTGGTTCCGATCGTGGTGGTGGTTTATGTGGTCGGGTTTGCCTGGGAGACCTTGTTCGCAGCGATACGCAAGCATGAAATGAGCGAAGGCGTGCTGGTGACCTGTGCCCTGTTGCCCCTGACCTTACCGCCGACCATCCCCCTTTGGCAGGCGGCCCTCGGCATATCTTTCGGTCTCGTAATCGGCAAGGAAATCTTCGGCGGAACCGGGCGAAATTTTCTAAACCCGGCCCTGACCGGCAGAGCTTTTCTTTATTTTGCCTATCCGGCGCAGAATTCCGGTGACGCGATCTGGACGGTCCTCAGCGGAGCTCGAACCGCTGCGGTGGATGCTTTTTCAGGTGCCACGCCGCTATCGATTGCCGCAGTCACCGGACCATCCGGCAGCATTCAAACCGCGTTTAGCGATGCCGGCTACAGCACGGCAAAGCTGTTTTTCGGTCTCTATCCCGGCAGCATTGGCGGCACGGCGACCTTTCTCAGTATTGCCGGTGCCGCATTTTTGATTATATTAGGTATAGCCAATTACCGGATCATCCTTGGTTGTATTCTGGGTCTGCTTTGCTCCGGTCTGCTGCTGAACCTAATCTCAGCGGAAGGATCAGCGCCTTATCTCAGCCTGAATCCGCTGCAGCATCTGATCATCGGCGGCAGTATGTTTGCATTTGCATACATGGCCACCGATCCGGTTTCAGCGGCCCACATGCAGGGCGCCCGGTGGGTCTTTGGGTTCGGTATCGGTGCGCTGACGGTCTTAATTCGGGTTTACAATCCCGCCTTTCCGGAAGGGGTCGGTCTGGCCGTGTTGTTTATGAACCTGTTTGCGCCACTGCTGGATCACATTGAAATTAAATTCAGACTGAGGAAGCGGATCCCCAATGTCTAGCCGATTGAAATCGATCTTGTTTGCGGCGGCGCTATGTCTCGTCTGCAGCGTTATCCTGACGGCTGCCTCCACGGGCCTCCAGCGATTTCAGGAAAAAAACATGCGGATCGACAAGCAGCGCAACATCCTCCTGTCGGTGGGTCTTGTGGAACAAGGCCGACGATACACGCCCGATAAAATCCAGTCCTTGTATGCTGAATATATTAAACCACTTTGGGTGGATCCTTCCGGCCGGCTGATCGACGAATCCCGGCGGGGCGAAAAGGATTTTCCGCTTTATGTCTATTTGAATAAAGAAAAGATTGAAGCCTACATCGTTCCGTTCAACTCCCGGGGTTTGTGGGGCAGAATTTATGGGTATCTGGCGATTGATAACGATGGCAGCACTATTTCCGGCTTTACCGTTTACAAGCATTCAGAAACGCCCGGGCTCGGGGGTGAAATTGAAAAGGCCTGGTTTCAAAAAAACTGGGTCGGAAAAAAGATCGTCGATCGCAGCGGTGAATTTGTGTCGGTTTCAATCGCCAAAGGAACGGTGCAGGATATGATCCAGCCTGAAAAACAGCCCCACTACGTCGACGGTATCAGCGGTGCCACGCTGACAGGCAAATACTTGACGGCTGGTCTCAAAGAGGTTCTCGAAGACTACGAACCGGTGTCGATCCAATTCAGGAAGAATCTGATCACCGCGCCACCGGGATAAGGATGCGGAACCAAATCGGAGATAGGCTTAGAAGTGTTTTCAGAACTCCAGACCAGGTTTCCCGCTTGAACGCGGGATTACACGCCTTGATTTTAACAAATTAAGGTGTGCATCAAGGTCCCCGCTTCTTTTAGCGGGGAGATGGGCTTTTGAAATCACTTCTAGCCGACGGAGCCGACTATGAACACAACCATCATCACGAAATCCTGGGGAGCGATTCGCAAGACCCGGTCGTTTAAAGACATTGTGCGCGCGCTGTGGGATGTCAACCCGATCTCCAAACAGATCCTGGGAATATGCTCCGCTTTGGCGGTTACCGTGCAGTTGAATACCGCCGTTGTCATGAGTGTCGCCCTGACCTTCGTGGTGGCTTTTTCCAGCCTGATCATTTCATGCCTGCGTCGCGTCATACCCCGAAACATCCGCATCATCGTTGAGGTGGCCGTTATCGCCACCTTGGTGATCATGGCCGATGAACTGCTCAAAGCGTTTATGTACGAGATCAGCAAACAACTGTCTGTTTTCGTGGGGCTGATCATCACCAACTGCATCGTCCTGGGCCGGGCCGAGGGTTTTGCTCTCTCCAACCCACCGTTGCGTGCATTCATGGACGGTATTGCCAACGGCATCGGATACAGTTCAATTCTGATCGGCGTTGCATTCTTCAGGGAATTGCTGGGTTCCGGCAAGCTGTTCGGTTTTCAGGTGGTGCCCAGCGGTTTATACGAATTGGGATATGTCAACAATGGCCTGATGGTGCTTGCGCCCGGGGCCTTTATCATCATCGGGCTGTTCGTATGGCTGGAACACACCCTGCTGAAGCGGGGGTAGCTCGATCAGCCGGTTAGCGGGATAAACGATACATGGAAAACCTGATTAGCATCGCGCTTAACTCGATCTTTGTCGGTAATATTTTGCTGGCCTATTTTCTGGGGATGTGTTCCTTTCTGGCGATTTCCAAGAATATGAAAACAGCCACAGGGCTCGGGATTGCGGTGGTCTTCGTCCTGTCCATCACCACACCGATTAACTGGCTGGTCTACCGTTTTTTGCTGGCCCCCGGCGCTCTGGCATGGGCCGGACTGCCCGCTGTAAATTTGAGCTTTTTAAAGCTGGTGCTGTTCATCGCAACCATTGCCGCTATCGTTCAGGCTCTCGAAATGGTAATTGACCGATTTTCGCCGGCCCTTTACGCAGCCTTAGGTGTTTTCCTGCCCTTGATCACCGTAAACTGTGCCATTCTGGGCGTATCTTTGTTCATGGTTGAGCGCTCCTACACATTCAGTGAGACGGTGGTCTACGGCACGGGGTCCGGTGCCGGATGGGCGCTGGCCATTATATCCATGGCGGCCATCCAGAAAAAGCTGCGCTATGCAGATGTGCCCGAAGGCCTGCAAGGATTTGCCATCAATATGATAACGACCGGTTTGATAGCCATCGGATTTATGCTGTTCGCCGGAATATCTTTATAGTCGTCTAAAAGGAGCAATCATTGCTCGATATCTATTTTATTGCGATAGCTGTTTTTCTCGGAGTTGTGCTATTCTTAGTCGGTGCGCTTTTGCTGGTTGAATCCAGAGTCGTGTTAAAAGGCGACCGCAAAATCGTAATTAACGAAGACGCTGATAAAAGCGTCCAGACACCGACCGGAACGACGCTGCTGGCGGCGTTAACCCAAAATAACATCCTATTGCCCTCGGCCTGCGGTGGCAAGGGCAGTTGCGGTGTATGCAAATGTAAAGTCACCGGCGGCGGTCGCGATATTCTTCCCACCGAACTGGCCCACCTGAGCCGCAACGAAAAACTCGACAACATCCGCCTGGCATGCCAATTGAAGGTTAAGGAGGATATGAAAATCCGCATTCCGGATGAGATTTTCAATATAAAAAAGTATGATGCTACGGTGGTGTCCAATCAAAATGTCGCCTCTTTCATAAAAGAGCTGCGGCTCAAGCTCGATCCGGGAATGAGGATGGATTTTGAGACGGGATCTTACGTTCAGATCGACATTCCCGAATACGAGCGCTCCTACCGCGAGATTCACGTGGGTGAAACCTACAAAAAGGTCTGGGACCGCTTTGATTTTTGGGGTCTGAAGGCAAGCAGCGAGGAGCCGGTTTACCGGGCGTATTCAATGGCCAACACCCCGACCGAAGAGGAACTGCGTTTCACGATCCGGGTCGCCACCCCGCCGCCGGGCTCGCCCGGCCTGCCGCCCGGCGTCGCATCTTCCTATCTGTTTACACTCAAACCGGGCGATCGGGTGAGCCTAAGCGGCCCTTACGGAGATTTCTTCATCAAAAACACCCAGCGCGAAATGTGCTTCATCGGCGGCGGCGCCGGCATGGCGCCATTACGGGCGCATATCTTTCACAACCTGCTGACAAAAAACACCGAACGCAAGATAACGTTCTGGTATGGCGCCCGCTCCAAAAGCGAAATGTTTTACGATGAGGAGTTCAAAGAATTGGAGAAAAATTTCGATAATTTTTCTTACCATGTAGCCCTTTCCGATCCCCAGCCTGAAGACGACTGGGACGGCCTGGTCGGCTTCATCCATCAGGTGGTCCATGATCAATACCTCAAAAACCATCCGGACCCCGACGAGATCGAATACTATATCTGCGGACCGCCTTTGATGCTCGAGGCAGTCCAGAAAATGCTGGACAGCTTGGGCGTGGAACCAGAAATGATCGCTTTCGATGATTTCGGGGGATAATCTTATTTAGCGTCCTAAGATCCCTTCAATGAAAGCCTTGTTATTGGAAGACGTTTTGCTCGGTGATTTTTTAGGAAGGATCTAGGCGTCGGTGTCCGGGGGTGCCGGCATGGGGATTTTGACAAAGTCGACACCCTCTTCCTTTAGCATTTTTTCTTCTTCTTTGGTGCTAACGCCTCGGATGTTGCGGGGTTCCTCGACCCCATAATGGATTTTTAAAGCTTCTTTGGCAAAGTCGCATCCGACATCATCAAAATTTTTCTCAACATAATCGACAATTTCTTTGCCGATTTTTTTCAGATTTTCTTCCTGCAACGAAGTTTTTTTGGGTATTGGCGAGGACTTGATCGCAAAGGTGGACGGTATTCGGGACACATGCGTACTATTGCAAGCCGGGCAGGCGATTAAATCCTTTTTTTTCTGAGCCTGATAGGCGTCACTGTCTTCGAACCAGCCTTCGAATGCGTGACCATTAACACATTGTAAATCGTATGCAATCATCCCAGAGCACCCCGGATTTTTTAAAATGCTCAATAATATTAAATTAGTAGACACAAACTAACTAAAAAATAACACATCTGTCAATAATTTTAAAGGCGTTATTATCAGAATTTACTAATTTAACAGAATGTTGTAAAATAAAAATGAAACCGGATCTTATCTGTCATGAATCTAATCACTTAATACGCTGACCGCTCTGCAGCAGTCATTTGTCGGAATTTAAGGCTTGGTCATAAAAATCACTGGGAAAGGGCTTGTTATGAATTTTCTGTTCAAAGGTTTCGGGTTATTTTGTTTGATGCTGATGTTGTGCCTGTTTTCTAATTTCGTGTATGCAGAAACCATGTATGTTTCTGATATTTTGAAATTAACGTTGAGAACCGGGCCGAGTACCGAAAATAAAATACTGGCGGTCATAGAATCCGGTCAGATGCTTGAAATTATAAAATTTGGAGATGAGTGGTCTCAGGCCCGACTCCCCAACGGCAAAGAAGGTTGGGTGCTGAGCAGATATCTCACACGCGATGAAACCAACAATATCAAGCTTGAACGCCTGGAGGCCAAGCATAAGAACCTGACGATTCAAGCTGCTGCTTTACTGGAAGAAAATAACAGGCTGAAAGCTGAGAGCAATAAACTCAGGGTTGAGTCTGAAGCCAATCAGAAACAGATGGAAAAGGCGCAATCGGATTACGAGACCTTGAAAACAGAGGTAGCTGAATTTTTAACCTTGAAATCCAGGCATGAAAGTGTCGCAGCGCAGCTGGCCGAACAAACCGAGAGGGCAGAAAAGCTTGAAGATCAGCTTACCAAGCTGGAGCTAAGCTATTATATTAAGTGGTTTCTGGCCGGCTCAGGGGTACTTTTTGTCGGCTTTTTAATTGGATTTAGTACGAAGCGTCAGCGGAGGCGACCGGCGCTCTCATAATTCCCAGAACCTATAAGATAGGTTCTGATTAAAACGGTTAGATTCAGGCACTAGCCATGATTGGACCTATGCACTTATGGTGACACCCCATCAAGAGGGGGCCTAAATTGACACCAGGCCCAGTATAATTATATTAGATGATCAGAAGGATTTTTGGATCACATTCGTTCTAAAGGAAATACGATTAGGAAACCATATGCTATTTAATCAATTTGTGGTTTTGTTTGTCTTGCTTGTGCTCTCCGGTTTTTTTTCTTCCGCTGAAACCGCCCTGTTTTCAATCAGCAAAGCCAAAGCCATCCATCTTGCAAAAGAAAAAGGCAGGACCAATACGCTGATAAAGAAAATGAAGGACGATCCACACAGGCTGCTTTCTACCATTCTCATTGGCAACAACCTGGTGAATGTGGGTGCCTCCGCCATAGCAACCGCCATTACCATCGGCCTGGTGGAAAGCCATGCGGTTGGAATTGCCACCGGGATTATGACCATGGCAATTTTGATTTTTGGAGAAATCTTTCCGAAATCGATTGCCACCCGCAACAACATCCTGATTGCCAGACTGGTGATATTACCGATATACTGGATTTCAATATTATTTTACCCGATTATTCTGTTTTTGAACTTTATTCCCAAGCTGACCGGCAAGATTCATAAAAAACCGCTTGTCACCGAAGCAGAGTTGATGACGTTTGTTGAAGTTGTCGAAGAAGAAGGCGGGATTGAAGAGGAAGAAAAAGAGTTAATCGAAAACATATTTGAGTTTGACGATACCAGCGCCTCTGAAATTATGACGCCCAGAGCCGATATGTTTGTCATCGATGGGGATGGAGAATTAAATCTGGAAGAGATTGTCAAATCGGGGTTTACGCGGATTCCGGTCATCGCAGGTGATATCGATCATGTCATCGGCATTTTAAACGTCAAAGATTTACTCAAACACCAGGCCACATCCGATGAACCGGCTGATGTGCGCAAAATAATGCGCGAACCGTATTTCGTACCTGAAAATAAAAAACTGGATAACCTGCTGCAGCAGTTTAAAAAGCGCAAACAACACCTGGCGATCATTGTCGATGAACACGGAGGTGTTTCCGGCTTAATCACGCTTGAAGATGCCCTTGAAGAGATTGTCGGGGAGATCATTGATGAAACCGATACGGTTGAGCACCATATCATTAAAATCAAGCCCAATGAATGGCGGGTTCTGGGGAAATCTGAAATTGATGAAGTCAACGAAACCATAAACATGGATATTCCCGATTCCCGTGAGTATGATACCTTCTCCGGATATGTATTAGATCAAATCGGCCGGATACCGCAGGAGAAAGAAGAAATCCCCCTCGGCAATTTTCTTGTAACCGTTAAGGAGATGGATGGCAACCGTATTCGCGAATACATCGTTCGCGAGACGGAAGCCAGGGCGTCCGAGCGAGCCTCACCGAATTAAGAGACGCCCAACGTCTCTTGCTTCTGGCTTCTGGTCACGGGCTGCTTGTCTCCGGTTCGGCCAGTTGCAAGAAGCCAGCAGCCAGTCTTAGCCTTTGAAACCACTTCTAAGCATCGCTGTAAGTAGGGCCAAGGTGAGCCCGCTAGGATGAAAAGAAAGAGCGCGCCCCTTCGGCCGTTTGTTCCGGAGCGCTAAATGTGGTCATATCACCGAGCATGACTTCAAACCCGGTATGGTCACTGCGTGCCCAGGGGGTGTAATTCGATCGCACCATGATGACGATCCGCAGTTCAAGGCGGCTGGAAGGCCTTTCAACCGCCAGAAGACCCAGATTGTATCCGTTGCGGCACAGTTTGCGATAAAATCGCTGGGTGTTCAGAATGCCCCGGGAAAGGTCCCGCCAGTCCGATGCCGCGACCTGTTGAAATGAGGTCTTTTGCGGCAGTATACCCCAAATCTCGAAGAACCCCTCGGGCGCAAATGCGGCCATCCATTCCCAGGAACCCGTTGTTCCGATATAACGGGACCCTGCCGCAATTTCATGTTCAAGATAACTGGAAAACAGATAATTGCCGCTTTGCTGATGAAAACGGTTGGCGCGTTCAAGCAAAGTACGCTGGTGGTTGGCCGGTAGCCGGTCGGCATTTATTTGCAGATGAGGGTGAATTAAAGAACCGCCGGCAGAAGGCAGATGATTCTGGGTGATGGCCATATATACGGCTTCGGGGTCGTGGTTGCTGATTTTTGCCAGATAGCGGCTGCAATTTAAAAAGCAGTTCGCATACGCTTCAGCAGTGGCTTTGCCGATTTCAACAAAGTGGGTGTTGTCGAAAAGGCTGACCGCGGAATAGCTGCCGTAAGGGAATAGATTGGGAAACAGAAGCGAATCACCCCGGGCCATTCGCCCCGTGGGCGCCAGATCGGGATGCAATCGAGGTGTTTTGGAACCAACCTGGGGTCGGCAAAACGGGCATTGGGCGGTTCTATCCGCATCCGGCGGCGGCTGGGGCAGTGACTCGGTTCCGGGCTCTTTTTCATCAATACGGCTAAATGAGATGCGGCAGGTCCGTCCGGTGACGGGATTGGTTCGGATTTCGATTTTCCGGTCTGCGATTGTTCCGGAGGGATCGATAAACTTTGCAGAAACCGTTTGCCTTTCAAACTTCAGCGCTGATGATTGGGCTGCCGGCATGTGGCCTTTACAGTTTTCCAACCCCGAAAGCCATGAACAATGTTACCATCAGCGTGAATTGAACGAAGGCGCTGATAAGTCCGGCGATGATACAGGCGGCGGCAAGAACGGATCCGCTGCGACCTCTCTGTATAGCTCAACATCGAGTCTGAGGGCCCGCAAAAAACGATCAAAGTAAAGACGCACAGACCTCCTTATCGATCTGAAGCATTTAAATGTGGTGCCAGGCTTAATTCAGGCATACACGCCTCGGCCGGGGGCGTTGAGGATTTTTTTTTTGCAGTTACCGGCTATCATGTTGTCGGCGGTGTGTCAATAATGCCTGTTTACATCACCGCATTCATCCGCTTCAAGTCTTCCTTTTTGCCGATGACCACGATCACATCGCCGGATTCCAGGGTTTCCGCGGGCAGGGGGTTGAATATCATGTTGCCGGCCATTTTTTTTATGGCCACGATGATCACCCCGAAGTCTTTTCTCAATTGGCTGTCCACAAGGTTTTTCCCGGCCAGGCCCGAACCGTTGCCGATTTTGGCCTCTTCCATCATCAGACCCAGGGAGTCGCCCATGGTTGCAATATCGATAAAATCAACCACTGTGGGTCTTTTGAGAACTTGGGCCATCCTCCTGCCACCGATGAGGTGGGGCGAAACCACCCGGCTGGCTCCGGCACGGGAGAGTTTGTCTTCATTGTTTTCATGTGAAGCCCTGGCCAGAATATAGATATCCGGCCGTAACCCTTTGGCGGTCAGTGTAATGAAAACATTGTTGGCATCCGAGCGCAGGGCGGTGGCAATTCCTTTGGCCTTCATGATGCCGGCATTTAACAGCGCTTCTTCAGAAGTGGCGTCCATCTCAAGAAACAGATAATTTTTAGATTCGATTTTTTCGATAACTGCGGGATCTTGTTCAATTACCACAAAATCGATATCATCAGTAGCCAGTTCGTTGCAGATAATGCGGCCGATGCGTCCGAATCCGCAGACAATAAAATGATTTTTTAAGTTCGATACCTGTATTTGCACCTTTGTTCTCCCGAATATTTTTAGCAACTCTCCTTCTATAAAGGCTCTGACCAGCATACCAATGGTATAGGCACCCACTGTGATACCTAAAATGATTATAATTACAGTGAGGGCACGACCGGCTTGGGTCAGGGGCATAATTTCCGCATAACCCACCGTGGAAATGGTAATGATTGTCATGTAAAAGGATTCAAAAACCGGCATGTGCTCAACGAAATAATATCCGCAGGTACCAAAGGCAACAATGCCGATTAACATGACAAATGCATACAGTAATCGTGAATTCCTCGATCGCATCACAATCCCGGTGACAAAACCAGATCAGTCTTTTATTGATTTTCCGTGCGAAAATCTTGTAAATTTAAAACTTCTATTTATATCGGCATTTTTCTATCATTATATTAATTTCTTTTTAGAGAGAATTTCATGAAGGCGCCGATCTTTGGATTCAATTTGAAACTGCGTTGGAAGTTTTTTATCATTTTAATGGTGTTTAGTCTGACACCTTTAATTGTGGTTACGGTCGTCAGTCAACGCGGAACGCTCCTTTTGGGAAGAACGATTTCCGAGGACGCCCGTGTGCGTCTCACCCACATCGTTGGGATGGAGTTGCGGCAAACCGCTGAAAATTCAGCAAAAGTTTTGCAGCGAACCAAAGATGCAATGGCCTTTTATCTTCAGGTTTTGGCCGGTGAAGCCGAACTCGCATTTTCGGAAATAAACGCTGGAATCCCCAAAATTTATTTTGCCGCTGATTTTGAGGATCCCCGGACAGCCCCACAGGATTTTTTACCGATTCAGCGTTACCGGATAAAAACCCATGACGGTGAATTTCTGGACAACCCGGTCAGCTTCAATCATCCCGTTTTTATGCTGGCTCCAGACCTTAAAATAGAAAACGTCTCGCGTGACCTTGCATCCCTGGGCCGAATGATACCGACTTTCAGGAAACTTTCCGGCGAATTCGGTAAAGCCTTATATTGGGTCCATATCTGTTTGCAGAATGGTGTGTATATGTCGTATCCCGGCCACGGCGGCTTTCTGGATAGTCTTGAGCCCCGGCGAGATCCATGGTACACGGAAGCCAAAGATTCGCCGACCTGGACCCTGCCCCGAATAGATACCAACACGGGATTTCTGACCTTTACGGTTTCAAAACGCATATACCAGCCCAATGGGTCGTTTTTGGGAGTTGTGGCCATTGATATCCTTTTTGTGGAAGCGCTGCAAAAAAGTGCGCTATCTCCGCTGTGGGCATCCGATGCCCACGCCTTTATTGTGACAACCATTCTTAATTCAGATACGGGTCAGCCTGGGCTACAAATACTGGCCCGGAAGGAATACCAGAAGCTTCCCGGATCCTGGGAGCCGGTGGCCGGAAAAATGTGGTTATCATCTTCAGAGCGTATTGGGTTTGATGTTGTGCAAAAACAGCTCAGGGTCGGACAGGCTGGATATACGGAGCTTCCGTTTAAGGATGTGGAATCGATTTGGGCCTATGCCGGTATTGATGATCTTATCCAATTTGTGGCGATCGTACCCAAATCAATCATCATGGCTTTGCCGGACGAAACCCGGAAAACATTTTTTGCCTATTTAAAAGACCAAATCCTTTTTGCCGGCGCGGCTACATTTTTAACGATTGTTTTCCTTGCAGCCGCCGCTCTAATCGGCTCCTTTATAATCACCCGGTCTTTGTTAAGAATGGCTGCAGCCGCAAGGAAGCTGTCGAGCGGAGACTTCTCTGTTAAACTGGGCTTGCGTACCGGGGACGAACGCGATCAGGTTATTCAGGCATTTAATGAAATGGGGCCCAAACTTGAAGATCATCTTCGCCTGCACCAGTCAATTGATCTGGCCATGAAGGTCCAGCAGAGACTTTTACCCGCTGAAGACCCAAACATAACCTGGCTGGATCTGGCCGGCAAAAGTGTATATTGTGATGAAACCGGCGGCGATTATTATGATTTTCTCGGTGTTGCGCAAAACGACCCTCGGGAAATCATGGTTGTTGTTGGAGATGTATCCGGGCACGGTATCTCTTCCGCCCTTCTGATGGCCTCTGGCCGGGCGTATTTGCGCCAGCGGACCACCTTGCCCGGCAACCTCTCTCAAATGATTACGGACGTAAACCGCCAACTTACCGTAGATGTGGCGGATTCTAATAGTTTTATGACACTGTTTTGCCTTAAAATCGATCGAGAGCCGCCATTGCTGACCTGGGTTCGCGCCGGGCATGATCCCGCCATATTGTACGACGCGGGCAAAGATGTATTCGAAGAACTCAAAGGCGAGGGCATCCCGCTGGGGGCGGATGGCTCATGGGTGTATGCGCAGAGCACCAAAGCCGGCAGTTTAAAAGATCAGATCATTCTGATCGGCACCGACGGTATCTGGGAAGCTTCCAATCCCGACGGTGAGATGTTTGGCAAAAATCGGGTACAGCGCCTTATCCGCCAAAACGCATCCGCAAGTGCCAAAGACATCATGCAGGTCATCTTTAATGATTTGAATCGATTCCGGGCGGGTAAAAAATTCGAAGATGATGTTACGCTGGTTGTATTTAAAGTCAAATAGGAGGGGAATGCCGTCTCACCCGGGCAATGCCGGGCAACACGCAAAATCACATTTTTAAGTTGGGTATCAAAATTCAGTCGATCCCCAATTGGCCAACACAAAAAAACAATCCGTCGGTCTTACAAAATCAGAAGCGGGTTTTATTTTCCTCTTCTTCTTCCTCTTCCGCTTCTTCTTTTTTTGCCTCAGGTTCGTATTTAAATTGTTCGGCATCTTCCGGCGGCGTTTCTTGTTCTTCCACCGATTCGACGGCCGATTCTTCCGCGGGCGCTTCGGCAACTTTGGCTTTTAAATCGCGGTTTTCCCTTTGCAGCGCTTTCAATTTTTTACGCTGGGCAAACCGGGCGTTGATACCCACGATCATCCCGATAAGTATCCCCAATATAAGGGAACCATACACGACAGCGTATACTGGAATCGGTGGACTGCTCCACTGAAAATAAGAATGCAAAATCATCGTTTCATTGTTTTTTATACCGAACGTAACCAACACAACGAGTACAATGAGCAACAATAACGCTTTAATATAGCTCCCCATTTTATTCTCCTTTGACTGTGCTTTCTTTAAGGCCGTTTACGCCAAGAACGATGAAAAACCAGAAAGATTGATGTTCGGAGAAGAAAATTCTTTTCTGCCGCCTATAAACTAAGTTCGAAACGCATTTTTTGTCAAGTTATTCTGAATATTCATATCATGTTTGGCTCAAATTCCAAACTAAATTGTTACCGCCGGACGGCTCGGCCAAGTCCATATCAGAGACCAGAAGCAACAAGCCAGTAACCAGGGGCCTGACCCCAAAAATGAGATGAATTAACGCCGAAATTTTGGTGCTTCTGATTTGAGATTTAATTGGATTTATTGGCTTTTTAAATCTGATTCGTCGTCGCCTTCTGTATCCGGTTTTGAAGGCCTGACGCCGAGATCCGCAACAATCCGGGATGCTGTTTCTGCTTTGGCGCGGGCTTTTGCCAACTTTCGGGCCGCTTTTTCAGCCTGTTTTTCAGCCGCCTTATAGGCGGCCTGCAGTGCATCGATTTCGGGTTCTGCTTTTTTTGAATCGGCGGCTTCGGCCTTGACCTGTTCCAAAAGCTTCTTCTTTGCGGCGGTGGCTGCTGCATGGGCCGCCTCCGTATCCTTTTGAGCCGCCTGCACCTTTTTTTCGGCATCTGTCAGCGCATCAAGGGCAGCCGCGGTTTCACCCGCTTGGCCCTCCTCGGGTTCGGCTTCCAGCTCGATATCCTCCGATGCCAGGACCAGGGCGGTGATGGGCAATTCAGAAAGAATCTGTTCCACAGGGTTGTCGAATGGATCCAGGGGTTGATTGCCTTTCAGGCGGAACGGCAAAAAAACCAGGGAGGCATCTTTCGAATACGCGACGACATTGCTCATTTTGGCATTAAACACCATTTCGGGTTCGGCCTCGATGCGGGCATCTTCTATTTGACGTCTGAAATCCGCCATGCGTTCTTCGGTCGGGTGATCGGCACTCGGCGCCAGAATTCGTATTTTAGCCGTGTGCCAGTCTTTGTTGCGCGTCGTCAGATATGCCAGCAACAGCATCAGATGACTGCTGGCATCATCCCACCACCACACATCAATACGACGCATTTCTGAAGGAATCGTTTTCAACTGATTCCATTCGTTTTCGGCGGCATTCAAAACAATAATATTGCATCCGAGACGAAAAGCCGTTTTAATCCGACGGCCATAGAGAATTTCTCGTATGCCGCGATTTTTGGTCCGTTCATTTTCAAACCAGTTCAATAAGATGGTGTTTACCTTCAGGGGCCCGATCCCGTACGCCTGCACAAGGGTGTGAATTCCCTGGGTCAGACTCGGCGCTGCAATGACAAGGGGAAATGCTTCCGAAGCGCTTTCAACGATATCCTTACGCAGTTCATTCTCGGCTTCCTCGCGCAATTTGATGATTTGAGGGCCCTGACCTTCAAGTATCCGCACAACCGTGGCAAACCCGGTGTCGCCTTCGAGCCATTCGGCAAACTGCAGCAAGCGTTGACGGCGGTGGGGATTGCTTGAAAACACCAGCAACTGCGGCCGCCAATCCCGTGGATGCTCGGGTTCCTGAGCCGCCGCCAGTAAATTGGCGCGTATGCGCTGAAGATGATATGAGCGTCTGCTGTCAGCCCAGCGTGCCGGCCCGCTGGTGCGCTTTAAATATTGGTAGATGCCGAATAAAATCGCCATGGCAACGACACCCGCGGCCACGTTAATCGCCAGCATCACGGCAAGGCAGGCCAATGCACCCGCCAGGCTGAGTCTCAGATTATACCAGCGAATGCGCGGGCGAAAGGAAGGGCTGTCGGCACGGGCTTCGAAATAGGTCGCATAATTTAACAGGCCGTAGGAGATCAAAAAAAACATCGAAACCACCGGTGCAATAATGTTCAATTTTCCCAGCCCGATGGTGGCAAACGCAATGCCTGCGGAGAGCAGAACCCCCCTGCGGGGGTTTTGGGTGGCGCCGGATCCTTGGGCGAAGGGTAATAAAAATGGGAAAATTCGATCGCCGGACAGGGATTGCAAAATTCGAGGGGCTCCCAGAAAAGACGCCATCGCCGAAGACAGGGTGGCGGCAATCACCCCGGCCGTGATAAGAAACGCCACGGCGGAAACCCGTTGCATGGATCCATATTCGCCCATCAAGGTCTCTGCCGGCAAGGTGGCGGCGAAAACGATGGCCGCAAAGAAATAAATCGCGATTGACATGCCCACGGCAATGAAAGTGCCCCGCGGCAGACTTTTACCGGCATCTTTTAGATCCCCGGACATACTGACCCCCTGTGTAAATCCGGTCACTGCCGGGAAAAAAATGGCAAAAATGGCCCAAAAACTTAAACTCCCTTCAGGCGCTGTCCAGTTCCGGACCAGCAGGGCATTGTCCCATTTTGAAATTCCGCCGATGAAAAAAGATAAAAGCGCCGCTGCCAGAATAGCCATCACCACATATTGAAAGCGGGTGGCCCAATCGGCTCCCAGCCAGGCAAATATAAACAAGAATCCCACCGCAGCGGCCGCAATAATCTGTGTATCGTAGGGGCCTTGCAATGCCAGCGTTCTGGCAAGCACCTCACCGAATCCGATACAATAGAATGCGATGGAAACAGACTGTGCCAGAAATAAAACGATTCCGATGGCACCGCCAAATTCCAATCCCAGTGTGCGCGAGATCAAATAGTAGTCGCCGCCGCCCTTGACCTTAAGGTTCGTTGCAATCGCTGACAGAGAAAATGTGGTCAGCACGGAGATGCCATTGGCCAGCGCCAGGATGATCAGAGCGAGTGCCAATCCCGCATTACCGACGACATACCCCAGTCGCAGGAAAAGAATAATGCCCAGGATCGTCAGAATACTGGGTGTAAAAACACCCGCAAAAGTACCCAAAGTCCCTTCTTTAGTGTCTTTTATCGAATTTTTCGAATCGCTCTGCTTCATTAACGCTGCCGTTGGTGCAAATAGATTTGAAACCGTGCGGGTCAACTCCGTAAAATGCTGAATTAGATTTCGATTCACATAGGGTTGATCATAAATATCTTATTCAAAATTTTCAACAGCTGTGATATCAATTCTGAGAACTGCTTGCAACGTTAATTGGATATTGCTGCCGTTTGAGACAAATTTTTCAGCTAGCGGCATTCGGCTGAGACATAGATGAGTGAGGTTTGGCGAACCTGAGCGAACCCTGAGTGCGAGTGTCGCCTGTCATAAGCCGTCAGTTTTTATGCGGTCATTGAGGGGAAGATGATTATAAACGAGAGGAAAAAAAACCGGATCATTATCTGCATGGCGCTTGTCTTTGCATTGCTGCTTATTTCAGATCACTTAAGAGGGGCTCTGGACGCAGCAGAAGATTCATTGGAAGTTGTCGCTGATGGGAAATTTCAGGCGCCAAACGGTACCCCCGAGAAGCTGGCAAGGCAGATTGCCCTGTTTGAAGCCAAGCAAAAGGCGGTTGAATCTGCAGGACGTTATCTTGCCGGCAAACATCTTGTTATAAGCTACGAACAAAAAAAAAAGGAGATCTACAGCCTGGTTGCCACTAAAATCCAGTCAAAAGTAATCGCTGAGAACATCGAGTCTTCCGGGAATACGTTTATTTTCCACATACGCATCCGAGTCACTCTCCGCAGTTGTGATTATATCGAAGCCGATATATTAGACAAACAAATGGAAATTAAGGAAGCCAATGAGTCCCTAAAAGAGGAGATGGAGCCCGAAATCACAGATAAGATTGAACCGGGGTTCGATATTGCTGTGGCCTACAGACTGCTGCGCAAAGAAAAATTGCGCCCGGCGATGATTTATTTGAATCGATTGGAGAAAAAATACCCGAATTGGTCTGCGATTTTTATGGCAAAAGCGATGGGATTCTATTTGCTGCATGATCCTTCAAATATGAAACAAGAACTAATAAGGGCCTGTACGGCTGGAAATGCAAGCGCTTGCGATGATTTAAAAAGTTTAAAGCGGGTGCGTCAATTTGATTTGGATACGGAGAAATTCCATTAAATCTTCGGCCGTTTCCCAACCAATAGCCCGCTATCAATCAGAGTTCTTCGGGTGTAAAAGCAACCACTTCGTCAATTTGCTTTGCGTCGGCCAGGAGCATCATCAGTCGATCGATTCCCAGCGCATTTCCGGCCGCTTCGGGCATGTCCGCGAGGGCCTCAAGAAATTTATCGGGCATGGGGTAAACCGACCTGCCGGACGCCCGGCGATGATCCTGTTCGCGCTCAAACCGCTCGCGCTGTTCAACCGGATCGGCCAGTTCACTGAAGGCGTTACATATTTCGAGTCCGCCGATATAAAGCTCGAAACGTTCGGCATAGCGGGAATCTTCCGGTTTCAGTCGGGCCAGGGCACCACACGACGCCGGATAGTCATAGAGAAAAACAGGCTGGATTTGTCCCAGGTTAGGTTCAATATCGGTGACCATGATATGATCAAATTGATCTTGTTCCAGCGCCTTTTCCACCGGGATGGATCCAAATTTTTTAAATGCATCGCTAACCGATATTCGGGGCCAGGGCGGAGTGACCTCAATTTCCCGGCCCTGATAGGTCAGGATGTCTTCTGAGCCTATTTTCCGGGCGATGGCGGCGATTAAGGTCTCACATTCATCCATAATATCCTCATAAGTGCTGTCGATGCGATACCATTCCAGTATGGTCATTTCCGGAAGATGAAGCCGTCCGCGCTCTCCCTGACGGAAACATCTGCAAATCTGAAATATACGGTGGGCACCCGCCGCCAGCAGCCGCTTCATGCAAAGCTCCGGTGAGGTTTGCAGAAACCAGCCATCGGATTCGACCGCATCGATATGGGCCTCCGGTGCCGGGGCCGGTATTCGAACAGGGGTTTCGACTTCCAGATAATCGCAACCGATAAAAAACTTCCGGATCGTCTGAATGATGACGGCTCTTAGCTGAAGGTTTTTTTGCAGAGATGTTTGACGATAAGGTTGCATAAACTTTTCTTTTTCTCAATTGAGCGTTTCAACGTAGGTTTTATTGAATTGACTTAAAGGCGTCAACTCATTGTTGCTGATTTGGACACTTTTTCATAAGCGTCGAATTTGTGATTTAATTATCCGCAGATTACGCAGATTAACGCAGGTTTGAAAAATTAAAATTAAAAGAGATAAATTTCAACTTTAGTTTCTGATATCAACAGGCCCGGCCATGTATTGCAAATGATATCGGCATCAGGTAAAACACATTTGTCTCCTGTCCCGGATCGGATTCGCAGGCAGGAATTCATTCAGAGCACCCGCGGTCAGCAGGGGACCGCTTGGAAGGGACCCGGGGCCATTATTAAGGAGGTAAAATGCGAGGACATCTTGTCCTGGTCGGCGGCGGGCATGCCCATATGACCGTCATGCTAAATTTACAGGATTATATCAAGCGCGGTCATAAAGTCACCCTGATCGGCCCATCTGCATATCATTATTATTCCGGAATGGGGCCGGGCCTACTGGGCGGAATATACCGGCCGCAGGATGTGCGTTTTCATATCAGAAAAATGGCAGAGGATCGGGGGGCTTCTTTTCTAAAAGATTTCGTCACGCATCTGGATCCGCATAAAAAGGTATTGACGCTCAAATCAGGTGCGCAAATTGATTATGACATTCTTTCCTGCAATACCGGCAGCTTTGTGCCAACAGATGAAGATGCCGTTGCCGCCGATTCTGTTTTTACCGTCAAACCGATTCAAAATCTTATCAGAGTGCGCGAGCTGGTCGCCGCGGGGCTGGGTAACGCAAGGCCCCGGTTTCTGATCGTTGGCGGCGGTGCTGCCGCCCTGGAGCTCAGCGGCAATCTCTGGCGGCTGGTTCAACAGACGAAAACTTCAGCTGCCATCACCATCTGCGGCGGTCACCATTTTTTATCCTCTATGCCGCATAAGGCCCGGCGTTACGCCCGAAAATCACTGACCGCCAGAAAAATTGAAATCATCGAGGGCGCGAATGTCAGCCGTCTTACCGATAATCGCGCGGTCATGGAAGATGGCAGAGAGTTCCCGTTTGACCTGGCGCTTCTGGCTTGGGGGATCAGGCCATCGCCTCTTTTTAGTGATTCTGTTTTGCCCACCGGAAACGACGGCGGCCTTTTGGTCAATGACTATCTGCAGAGCGTCGCTTATCCGGAGATTTTCGGAGGCGGCGATTGCATCAGCTTTGAAAAGCATCCTTTAGATAAAGTCGGGGTATACGCCGTGCGTCAAAATCCAATTTTACATCACAATTTAATGGCGGCGCTGGAAGATCGAAGCCTGATGGTGTTTCAACCCCAGGATACCTATTTGCTGATTTATAATTTAGGGGACAATACCGGAATTTTTTGCCGTGGAAACTGGACGTGGAAGGGAAGGTGGGTATTTTATTTAAAAGATTACATTGACCGGAAATTTATGCGCAAGTTTCAGGTTTCAGGCGAAGCGGCAGAAGCCGGGCCATAATGCTCAGTTTCGGCACTGCGGTTCATCGCCAAATGTTTCTCAATGCCATGTCAAAACGACCCAGTATTCCAACATTGCGATTATGGATAACCTAATTGAGAATACTGACAATTTAAAATATGGGCTTTATGCCTGTTTAAGATAACCCATATGGAGGGCCCCATGATCAGCCTTAAAAAACTTTTTACACCTGTAAAATCCGTAAATAGTGAAGAAGCTAAAAACTTTATGGCCGGACATGCGGAGGGCACCTATACCCTTCTGGATGTGCGCCAGCCGGGGGAATATGAAACCGAGCATATTCCAGGTGCGAAACTCATCCCTTTGCCGGGCTTGAAAGACGGGTTGAGCCAGTTGGATAAACACAAGCCTGTCATTGCATACTGCGCAATCGGGGGGCGCAGCCTTGCAGCGGCCCAACTGTTATCCGGTTTGGGTTTTAAGGAGATATACAATCTTAAAGGCGGTATTAAGGCCTGGCAGGGCAGCAAGGCGATCGGCCCGCAGGAATTGAATCTTGAACTGGTGCGCGGGGATGAAACCCCCGCTGAAATGGTAGCTTTGGCCTATGGCCTGGAAATGGGCTTGGGGATCTTTTATCAAAATATGATTGAAAAATCCCAGGATGATGAGCTTAAAGCGCTTTTTTCAAAACTGGCCGATATCGAAACCCGTCACAAAAAGAAGTTGTTTGAATTGCTCACCGAAATCGATCCGCCGGACAGGGATATTCAGGCATATGAAGCCGATATTCGGCCCACCATTTTAGAGGGGGGCTTTCAACTGGATGATTTCATTAAAAAGAATGAATTATTTTTGCACACGGTCGCCGATGTGCTCGATCTGGCCATGATGCTGGAGACCCAGGCCCTGGACCTTTATCTGCGCTTTGCAGATAAAAGTACCCATTCTCAGAGTCAGGATATGCTGCTCAAACTGGCGGATGAGGAAAAAGCCCACCTGGAGGCCTTGGGTCAGCTTGTCGAGAAAAAAACAAGAGAGGTCTGAGGATTTAGGTATCTCAAAAATGGCGGTTTATCTGCGAGGACAGAGAAACACGGTGGCAAAGGTGCTCTTAAAATTGAAAATGCCTAAAATGACCAAAATGAAATGGTGAGCAATAATATTAAAATGGACAGAATTCCCCTTTAAAGTGAGTTCAGGGATCCCGAGCCTACTCGTCCAGGATCTCCCTGATCCTGCGGGAAATCTGCTTTAGATTGAAGGGCTTCTGGATGAATCCGTTGCAACCCTGCTGCATTATTTTTGAAGCGCGGCCGTTTAAACTATACCCGCTGGAAAGCAGTATTTTGGCATCAGGCTTAATCGCTTTCAAGCGGTTAAATGTTTCGCCGCCGCTCATGTCGGGCATAATCATGTCCAGAATAACCAGTTTCACCTGATCCCGGTTGGCACTGAACATTTTGATGGCTTCGGTGCCGCCGTGGGCGACTAAAATCTTATAACCCAGTTTTTCAAGCATATCTTTGCCGATATCGGCGACCATCTCCTCGTCATCAACCAGCAGGATCATTTCAGTCCCGACCTCTAACAATTCAGGTCTTGCCTTTTCTTTGATCACCTGCTTTGTGGATGCCGGCAGATAAATTCTAAAGGTGGTGCCATGGCCTTCTTCACTGTATACATTGATAATACCGTTATGATTCTTAATGATGCCATAGGTGCTGGCCAGGCCTAAACCGGTGCCACGGCCGACGCCTTTCGTCGTGAAAAAGGGTTCAAATATCCTTTCCTGGGTGGCTTTATCCATGCCGATACCCGTATCCGAGACGGATATGCGAACGTATCTTCCCGGGCTTATCGCATAAGGCTTGTCGTAGTCGTTTTCTTCAAGGGTGACATTTTCAGTTTCGAGGAATAGGTTTCCGCCCCCCGGCATGGCCTGCCAGGAATTCACGAACAAGTTCAGTAACACCTGCTCGATTTGTCCCTGGTCCACCTCGACCGACCACAGGCCCTCCTGAAATTTTTTGTGAATGGTAATTTCTTTTTTTGTGCGGCTGAACATGTCCGCACTTTTATTGATCAGGTTGTTTAAATTGATTGTTTTGACCTGATATTTACCCCCTCTTGCAAATCCCAGTATCTGCCGCGTGAGTTCCGAGCCTCTTTTGACATACCGTTCCATATTATGCAGAAATTCGCTGTGAGGGTGGTCTTCATCCAGATCCATTAGCATCAGAGAAATGTTGCCCTGAAAGCCCATTAGCAGATTGTTAAAATCATGGGCAATTCCACCGGCAAGGGTGCCGATCGCCTCCATCTTTTGAGCATGCAGTACCTGGGATTCCAGTCTTTCTTTCTCTTTTTCCGCCTGGATGCGATCTGTGACATCGTGCATGATTCCTCGAAAACCGCTGGGTTCATTAGCCGAATTGCGAATTAATGATGCGGACCCCTCCAATATTTTTTTGGTGCCATCCTTTCTGATGATTTCATATTTGGTTATTTTCGCGGGCTCCCCGGTTTTGAAGACTTGATTAAATAAGGTAAATATTTTTCGGGAGGCTACCGGCGTCGTGTATTGCCGGTTGTTCATTCCCATTAACTGCTCACGTGGATATCCGATTATCTCACAAACCCGATCGTTAAAAAACGTAAAATTTCCTTTAAGATCTACCTCGAAGTAGCCCTCCTCGATACTCTCAAGGATGTTGATATAACGCCTGCCGGATTGTTTCAGGGCTTCTTTGGCCGCTTTCTGCTGGGTTATATCCTCTATGAGGCCGAGCCAGTATTGCAACTGGCCGTCACTGTCTTTAATGGCAGTGGCCCGCACGATTCCCCACAGGGTGTCCCCATTTTTTTTCAGATAGCGTTTTTCAAATTGATAAGAACTTATCTTGCCGTCACGGGCTTTGCGGCTTAATTTGCGGGTCTCTTCGCGGTCATCCGGATGCGTGATGTCCATAAAGGTTAACTTCTTGATTTCATTGTGGTCGTAGCCGAGCAGCCGGAAAAAGACTTCGTTGGCCTCTAAAATATATCCTGCGGCGTCGGCAATTAAGATACCAAACGGTGCGGCTTCGAAGATGGTCCGAAAACGTTTCTCGCCCTGGCGTAATTCTTCTGCAGTTGGGTGTTCGGCCGGTGCTGATTTTGATTCAATTTTTTTTTCAGGCTGTTCCATTGCCATACCGGTAGTGCTCCGGTTCTAATTCAATTTTAGGGCCCTGTCGTCAGAGCAGGACCGATGGCGGAAAAAAGCTAACCGAGGTTAGCTAAAACCGATTTGTTTGTCAATAAACGCGAAAAAGGCGGTTGAGGTTCGAATTCGGGGTGCAGGTACAGGTGATCGGAAGCCGGGTGTTTTGTATTTTGTGCATGGGCGAATCTAAAATTAAAAATGAAAGAAAAAAGTCGGGCGGACCTGTTCGCGTTAGATGTCGGCGCGATCCATGTGCCAGATCAAAGAACGGCGCTCATGCGCTTCAGATCATCTCGCTTGCCGATGACCACGATCACATCGCCGGCTTCCAGTGTTTCGGTGGGCATGGGATTAAAAATCATATCACCGGAAATTTTTTTGATCGCTACAATAATGACGCCGAAGTCTTTCCTGAGATGGCTGTCGATCAGGGTTTTGCCGATCATGCTGGAGTTGTTGCCGATTTTGGCTTCTTCCATCATCAGGCCGAGATGACTGCCCATCATGGCAATATCGATAAAGTCCACTACAGTCGGTCTTTTGAGCATTTGCGCTATGCGCCGCCCGCCAATCAGGTAAGGCGATACGACTCTGGTCGCACCGGCACGAAAGAGCTTGGCTTCGTTTTGTTCTTCGGAGGCTCGGGCCAGTACAAAAACGTCAGGACGAAGGCTTTTAGCGGTCATCGTGATAAATACGTTATTGGCATCGGAATTAACGGCGGTAACAATTCCTTTGGCCTCCATTATCCCGGCCTGCATCAGGGTTTCTTCAGTTGTTGCGTCCATATTCAAGTAAAGGTATTTTCGGGCTTCGATATGCTCGATTACGGATGGATCCTGTTCAATGATGACAAAATCAATCCTGTCGGCATCAAGCTCATTACAAACAATCCGTCCGATGCGTCCGAAGCCGCAGATAATAAAATGATTTTTTAATCCGGAAATCTGTTTTTGCACTTTTCTCCTCCCGAAAATTTTGACCAGCTCGCCTTCCACCAGGGCTCTGACCAGCATGCCAATCGTATAAGCACCGACACTGATGCCCAGGAAAATGATAATAACCGTTACGAAACGCCCGGCCTTGGATAGCGGGACTACCTCCGAAAACCCAACCGTGGAAAGGGTGATGATGGTCATATAAAACGCTTCAAAGAGCGGCATGTGTTCAACGAAGTAGTATCCACATGTGCCCAGCGCGATTATTCCGATCAGCATCAGCAGCGAATAGCGCAGTTTTTTCGAATCCATCATGGTTCCAGTAATAACAACTGCCGTACAAAAAGAAAAATAAATTTTGGTTTCTTTAAAAAATTACTTGCCGAACGTTAAAAAAAAATAGCGGCAGAACCTTTCGGCGCTGCCGCTGTTATTGAGAATGATAGCTCCCTATTAAAAAGTTTTTTAAACCATTCGTCAACAGGTCAATGGCCTAATTGATGAAATATTTTAACTTTTTACTGGCAACAAACTTGGGCATCTTGGATGCTTTAATTTTTATTTCCTCACCGGTTTTGGGATTGCGGCCTTTTCGCGCTTTTCTTTTTGCGACTTTGAAGGTGCCGAATCCCGCGATGGTAATCGGGCTGCCTTTTTTCATGGCTTTGGGAATGTATGAAAATATGCAATCTACGGCGGCCTGAGCTTCCTTCTTCGTGCTGACAACTTTGGCGACTTCACTGATAAGATCTGCTTTGTTCATCTGATTCTCCTTTCAGTAATCCGTGTTTTAAAACCGATCTAAACACCTGTTTTGCAAGTCGAGCAAAATTTCCGGGGTGTACCCCTTCCAATCCAATGAAAATTAAGGATGTGGCGTTCACCGCATTTTGGACAGATACACTCGACTGCCGTTTTATCGGGATCTTTTTGCTTGGCGAGTTCCTCTTCTATCATGCTGTGCGGTTCTTGATTTTCCATTTCAATTTTCTCCCAGACTTCAGGTCCCCATCATTTTTTCCAGAGCTTCCTGTTTGGTCTTACACCGTATACAATGCCTGGCAATCGGTCTTGCCTGCAGGCGTTTGATAGCGATCTCTTGACCGCAGTCCTCGCAAATACCGTATTCGCCGTTTTCGATGTCTTGCAAAGACCTGCGAATTTTTTTGATTAGCATGCTTTCGCGGTCTCTGATACGAAGCGCAGTACTCCTGTCGTTCTCAAAGGTGGCACAATCCAAAAAATCTGCCGAAATCGCCTCGAAGTTTAACAGCCCTTCAACCGTGTTCCCCGCCGAGCGGCTCAATTCTTCCAACCAGGATTCCAAAAGGTCTTTAAAGTATTGCAGTTCTCGTTCTTCCATTTTCAAAGGTCCTCAATCTGTTTTTGTGCGATTAAAGATCACCCCGGCCGGCTAACCGTTTTGATGCAACCGGGCAACAGGTTTATTAGAAGTGGTTTCAAAATTTCAGATTGTGTTCGAGAGCCCCGCTAAAGCGGGGTTACATGTCTTCATCCATATCCGGCATCTCAGGCTGTTTTGATTTTTTCTTGGGTTTTTCAGTAACCATGGCTTCGGTAGTGATCATCAGTCCGGACACCGAAGCGGCATTCTGCAGCGCATAACGCACGACCTTGGTCGGATCGATTACTCCGGAGGCCATTAAATTTTCATATTTTTCAGTTTCAGCGTTAAAGCCATAGTCACCCCTGCCTTCCAGAACCTTTCGAAAAACAACCGAGCCCTCGTACCCTGCATTTTCAGCGATCTGTCGTAACGGTTCGCCCAGCGCCCTTTTTAGAATTTCGATGCCGTCTTTCTCCTCACCGGATGCATTGACTTTATCCAGAGCACTTATACAGCGGATCAAAGCGACACCGCCGCCCGGGACGATCCCTTCCTCCACTGCCGCCCGGGTTGCATTCAGGGCATCCTCAACGCGAGCCTTCTTTTCTTTCATCTCCGTCTCGGTGGCCGCTCCGATGCGAATTACGGCGACGCCGCCGACGAGCTTTGCCAGACGCTCCTGCAATTTCTCCCGATCGTAATCGGAGGTGGTTTCCTCGATCTGGGTGCGAATTTGGCGTACACGGCCTTCAATGGCGCTTCTGGACCCCGCACCCTCAACCAGAGTGGTATCATCTTTGTCGATTTTTACGGTCTTGCACTTGCCGAGATCATGGGTGGTTACGTTTTCCAGCTTGATGCCCATATCTTCAGAAATGACCTGGCCCCCGGTCAAAACGGCGATATCGCTTAACATGGCCTTGCGGCGATCGCCAAAACCCGGCGCTTTAACGGCTGCAACCTCCAGGGTGCCCCTGAGCCTGTTCACCACCAGCGTGGCCAGCGCCTCACCCTCTACGTCTTCAGCGATGATCAATAAGGGTCTTCCCTGCTTGGCAACTTGCTCCAATAACGGCAGCAGATCTTTCATGCCGCTGATTTTCTTTTCATGCAGCAAAATATACGGGTCTTCCAAAACCGCCTCCATCTTTTCAGGGTTGGTGACGAAGTAGGGCGAAAGATAGCCCCGATCAAACTGCATTCCCTCTACGATATCGAGTGTTGTTTCCATGCTTTTGGCTTCTTCTACTGTAATGACGCCTTCTTTGCCGACTTTTTCCATGGCCTCGGAAATCAGATCGCCGACCATGGGATCATTGTTGGCGGAGATGGTTCCCACCTGTGAAATTTCGGTTTTATCCCGGGTGGGCTTGGAGAGCTTTTTCAACTCCCCGACAACTGCGGTCACGCCCAGATCAATACCGCGCTTGAGGGCCATTGGATCGACTCCGGAAGTCACCAGTTTCTGTCCTTCCCGGTAGAGCGCTCTGGCCAGAATAGTCGCGGTGGTCGTTCCATCGCCGGCCATGTCACTGGTTTTGCTGGCAACCTCTTTGACCATCTGGGCGCCCATATTTTCAAATTTATCTGCGATTTCAATTTCTTTGGCAACTGTGACGCCATCTTTGGTTACAACGGGTGAGCCGAATGATTTTTCTAAAACAACATTGCGGCCCTTGGGGCCCAGCGTAACCGTTACAGCGTCTGCCAGTATGTTTACGCCTCGGAGAAGGCGTTCCCTGGCTTTCACATTGTATGCAATCATTTTTGCAGGCATCTCAATTACCTCCGGTTGTTCAAGGACGGACAAGATATCGTCTTTTTAGAAAGAATCATCATCTGGAATCGGGTCTTCAGCACCCATATTGTTTTCAGCATCAAACGGATCCATTTCCTCATCTTCGGGACAATAAAGATCGAGATCATACAGATCTTCCCATTTGAATTCCATGGCGGGATCCAGTGCGAATCTGGAAAGATAGTGCCTATCAGAAGCATTCATGATTCATTCCTCCTAAGATTCAAAATCGTATCTAATTTTATGGCGTAAATTCCGTTTGCGGTCTTTATGCTTTTCTTTTGTTTTAAAATTCTTTGCGCGAAATTTGGCTTTGCGCCGTATGGGGCTATGCTTGGGCACGTTTGCGCCGGGGCCGAAGTAATCGTCAGATTCATCCAATGAATCTTCCAAATCGTCCGTATTTGGGGAAAACGTTTCTTTTTTCACAATGATCTTCTTTCAGGCGGTTTGAATAATTTCCAGGCGTTCACGTTCTAAAGTTTATGACAGTGAAAAAAATGACTAGACGTTGTTTCAAAACCTCAGATCAGGTCCAAGGGCAAGGCGTCAGGCCGATCGGGAAAGCGCAGCATACATGGGTATGTGAGCATTTACCGGAGGCCTGCGTCTAAATCTCCTGCAGACTTGGCACACTGTTTTCAGTGGCATCATTTATGATCTGATACTGTCGAACGCTGAGGATGGGGCGCCCGTTCAGCTGTTCTCTGAGTTTACCCTGAACCGCCACTTTCTTATACGTCAGATTTAATAATTCCTTGCCGGCACCACTAAAGTCGATCTGATATTCCTTGCGGTCATCCGTGTGAATCGAAATTCGGGCCGGCTTGCCCTGTTCGTTCAATCTGGATGGCATGATAATTCCGGTTATGGGTGCTGGACCGGGTGCCTTCTTTTGTTTTTTTATATGCAATATTCACCTCCATTTAATCCGGCTTAATCCAATTGCCCGCAGAGGTTAAAGCTGTGCAATCGTCATTTTTATTCCGGCACGACTTTAAATGACTTCACGGTAATGATTTTCGTGTCCTCTTTTTCTACAACCGTTCCTTTGACCATTACCTTTTCGGCGATATAGTTCTTTACCAGATCATCGCCCTCCGGGGTGACGGCTACATCATAAATTTTGCCGTCCGCTACGATCTGTTGGGTATCATTCACCTCGCCGACAATCGTAACCTCGGAGGCGAATACGATATACGCAAAAAACAAAAAATATACAGCCAAGCTCAAAAAGGTTAGAAATATGATTTTATTGCGCGCTTGCATCGAAAAATCCTCCCAGAATCCAATCTTGTTAAATGCATACGCTGACATTATCACAACGTACATGGAGCAATGGCCGTGCCAATTTAATAACATACTGATATTAATACTAATATAAATATTATTGGCATAAATTGGGGAACTGCCTGTTCCGAAAACAGCGGTACAACCAGAACATGCAGCGGCATCAGTGGAATTTGTTATCTAACCTTTTGGAATAATTAATAATAAAACCGGAATTTTTGATTCCGGTTTTATAAGAAGGTAGGAATTGAAAGTTCTGATCGGTCGAGCCGTTTTTTCATTTAGCAGCGGTAATAACTTTGTAAATCTGTTTACCGATAACAGATTGAGAGTAGGTTGTTTTCACTACTTTTTTGTTGATGGCGATAATTTTTTTTTGTTTGAGTGGGTCCAAAAGTCGGATGGTCGCTCGGGTGGTCGTTTCATTCCTTGAGAAAACTTTATCAACAAAACCCGGATCATCAAGTTTAGAGATTGTATCGAGCTTTCTCTGCAAGACTTGTTCCGCTGCAGCTTCTTCCTTGCCGATATCTTTAAAATCCTTTCCGGCGACTAAAAGAACCGTATAGAGATGGCCGAGCTTCATTCCTTGTGCTTGGAAATCAGGCGTAATAAAAGGAATACTTCTTCCAATAACGGGTCTGTCTAATATCCAGGGCTCGAGGTATGCAAACCCAAACCCTTCCAGTACGCTTGTTGTAATGACCAAATCAGCCACCCGAACCATATCACCCACTCCATAACGCTCAATTTTTGTTGGATCCTGAGAATCGCTTTCACGATCCAAGGCTACTAGATTATTGAAACCGATTGATACCGGAAGTCGATGCTTTTTAGCAAATTCAATCAGCTGACTGGCATAGCTGGCATCATCTCCGCTTTCCGGCCTGAGGCTGACCAGCAGGTGGAATTTTCCTTTGATGTGGCCGTGGTTTCTCGTTGTGTTTCCCGCAGCCAGGCTGTTTAAATAACAGGTAAAAAAAATGGCTTCTTCCACGTTTTTGCGGCGCACGCAGCGAACCGGATACAGAATAAAGCGAATAGATGAATCCAGCTTTTCTTGGTGAATAATTTTGGTTCTGAGCTCATCGGTTCTGTCATCCGGAGGAATCATTGCGCTGTCAACCGAATTTGGAATATAGAAGATGTTGCTTTCCTCTATGCCATGCTCAAGGAGCCTGGATTGATCGTAACGGTTAATAGCAATATATTTGATGTTAGGAGATGCGGGATACAGAACACTGTGCCAATTGGGAACCACGCCAAAGCGATATTCGTGAAACTTTTTCACATTGCGAAAAAAGTGAGGGCGCTGCTGGACGAAGTCATGCACCCGGTAAATGAATTTTTTCTTAATTCCCGATGCATAACAATATTGAGTGTAAAGGAAAAAAGCGTAGGTGACGGTTGGATCGATCCCGATGCCCAGGTTTTCGGCAAGGATGACATCCATGTCTGACAGTTTCTGATCGAGAATTTCAGCCAGGTTGGTACCCTGCCACACATAATCATGCACCTGCTGATCTGCTATAGATTTTTCTACCCGCCTGCGCGATACTGCTTCGGGATTAAACTCGTTAATGTTGCGATATTCAAGGATGCCCGGGATCGGTTTGATGAACTCTTGATAATCGGGGGATAATTTGCCAAAAAGGGTAATTTTCAAATTGGGGTCGATTTCCCGCAACGCCCGAACATTTCGCGAAATAACCGTGTTGACCCCGTCTTGAAAACCGATGCCGTAATGGCCGATGCCAACATGTAGTTTTTTGCCCATCTGATGCCTTCCGTCCTTTTGCGGGAAATTGCCCTTATCATATTTTGAGATTTAGTTTTACCCAACATACCCGATGCGCCCGCTCCCATCCCTCAAGGCATAAGCGCAGTAAATCCGCTCTTATAAGATGGCTTCTGCAATCAGATCGCGGGCACCTTGTTTCATTTCAGCTGCCGCTTTTTTATATATTTGCATGTGCTTTTTCGCGGTAATCGACCAGCTGATTTTCTTTTTTACATAAGCCTTTGCCCTTTGGGAGTAAGTTTTGCGCAGAGCGGCATTGCCCATGATCATTAAAATCGACCGTTTGAGTTCTTCGCTGTCTCCAGGAGAGACGGCGACGGCAGCGCCGCTGGCCTCTGCTTCAGCCTTCAACCCTTCGAGACCGGACACCACCGCCGGCACCCCGAGTGCAAAACTGTGTGCCAGATTCCCGCTCTGGGAAGCAAAGGTATAGGGCATCACCATCAGATCGAAAGCCGCCATGATGCTGTTGTATTCATCAGGCGTAAAACTGCCCTGCACGAATTTGATGCGATCCTTATGGATACACCCCTCCACAAGATCAAGCAGTTTTTTCTTATAATCAAGCTGATTGGGGTCTCCAAGGCGTGCATCTCCGGCGAGCACCAGCATTGTGTTGTCGTCCAGTTCATCGGCCAGCTCATCCCAGATTTCAAGCACCCGGTCAAAGCCCTTGCTCTGGGTAAACCAGCCGATCATTCCCAGCAGGAGTTTACCCTCCAGTCCGAGCTTTTTTTTAGCTTGCTTCTTTGAGATCGATACTCCCGCTGCCGCTCCATGCGGGATGACATACACATTGTTAACCATGCGCCCAATATTGGCATGCAGGCTCATCCATTGGTATTCGGCATGAACGATACCGGCCTGGACCAGGCGCTGCATGACATCCATATACAGACGGATCATGGGACTGAGCCGCGAGTAGACCGAATGGTAGGTGATCACAGCCGGATATTTTCCCTGAGCCTGCAATCTGAACAAAAACCGAAAAAGACCCGATGCATGATCCGCTGAAGCCTGGTAGAGTCCGTACTCATGCTGGATGTGAACGATGTCGGGATTGATCTTCTGAATTTTATCGTACACAGCCTCGTCCCATCCGGGCACTTCGGTGTTCATTACGGGGTAGACCTTTTTTTCACCCCGTCTTCCGCCATCCGGATGGCAGATAACATGAATATCATTTTGAGCCTTGCGTAACGCCGTGATGAGTTCATCCGAATAGGTGGCGATTCCGCATGGTCGCGGAGGCCAGCTAGACAACCATGCAATTTTCATTTTATGACTCCTTTCCTCAACCAGGTATATCCCCTATGAAAGGCCCAACAAATCGAGAATGAGATACAAACTTTTTCAGATCATCTTTCGTCAAGCATTGTTGGAACACAGATTTAAAACATCGTCAAGTTTTGCTTCCGCAACCGCGATGCAGGTATCTGCGGCACCATAGTACATTTTAAGCATGCCTTCGGGTTCCAAAATAATTCCGCACGGAAACACCACATTGGGCACATCTCCGGTGCGTTCGTACAATTCCTCGGGCCCGAATATAAAGTGTGATGTATATCCGCTGACAATGGATGGATCGTTTGGGTCGAGCAACATGGCACCGATTCGATAAAGCCGTCCAGAGGCAGTCTCGCGAACGCCATGATAAAGGGTAAACCAACCGCGGTCGGTCTTCAGCGGCGGTGTGGAAATTCCCAGTTTGTATGATCCCCAGCCGGGCTCGGGTCCCAGAATCGCCCTGGCACGGCCCCAGTGAATCAGGTCTTTGGAATACGTGATCCAGATGGCGCCCATCTGACCACCCATTCCTCCCGGACGATCGATCATCGTATAGCTGCCGTCAATTTTCTCAGGGAAAAGAATGGCATCTTTGTTGTCGACCTCGGTTGCCAGACTGATACGCTCGAAACTGACGAAATCTCTGGTACAACCGATCCCTACACGGGGGCCAAACGGGCCGTATGCTGTATAGGTAATGTAATGGGTATCCTCGATAAGGGAGATACGCGGATCTTCAATCCCAAAGCGCTCATAGGGTTCATAGTAGGGATCGACTGACGGTGTTATCCATGGCTGCGAATCCACCTCAAATTGATAACCATCGTCAGAACGTGCCAGGGTCAAATGACTATGGCCCTTGAGATCCTCAATCCGCAACAGCATCAGATACTGATTTTGAAACTTGCATGCCGCGGCATTAAATACGGTGTTGCAGGGATAGGGTACGTCGTCGCTGCTTAAGATCGGATTTTTATTATAACGCTTGAATGGGTAAAGCTTATTCACTAATCATCCTCCTTCCACAATATTCGTTTATTTCTCTTGAAATGGTTTCAAAACCTCAGATCAGGCCCAAGGGCCCCGCTAAAGCGGGATTACATGTCTGATCTAAACAAATTATGGTATGTATCAAGGCGTCAGGCCGATCGGGAAAGCGCAGTCCCGCCAACGGCGGGATGAGCACTACATTTACCGGAGGCCTGTGCTGCACCCTAATTTATAAAATTAGATGCGAATCCCGCGCTAGCGGGGTAACGCAGTCCCGCCGCAGGCGTTAGATGGGGTTTTGAAGCCACTTCTAAGCCGGATTTGATATTGCGCGATTGGTGTTTCATATAACATCGTTTTTAATAAAATTAAAGTAGAGGGTTCGGGGCTTTCAAGACCATAAACATTTCAGCTAACCAAAACTTGTCATTTTATAAATTTGCGGATATTAGAAAATGAACAGTGACTTAAGGACAGAATTAGATCCGCATTTCCGGCAATCGTGGACAAACTGCTGCAGGGAATGAATATCTTATCAACGGAGAGGGCGGATATTGCGGTTTCCACTTTGAAGGGAGATGAAAGTTGAACTATTTTGAGCCGCTTGAGATAAAGCGCAGACGGCAAAGATTCGTGCCCGACGCATCGAGAGTGATTACAAGGTTTTTTGGTCCTGGTGGACGCAAACGGCAAAAGCGGATTATACAGCGTGTGATATCCTTGCCCGATGAAAAATCACACGAGATTTTGCAGGCAGTCCTGCGCGACTTTTCCGATCGTCATCAGGATCTTGAAAACATGCTGCTGCGCCACTTTAAGAAAATCGAAGATCTGACCGGCAATTCAGAACATTTAACCCGCGAGCAAAAATTACTGATAGGCGCATTTTTCACCAAAGAGTATTCGATCGAATCGGTTGCCTTTTTTAACCCCTCGATTGTGCCGCATCCCAATCAGGAGGGACTGACCGAGGGCTTTTTGAGGGTTGTTTTCAGCTTTAGAGCTGTGGGCGAGGGCCACATTTCTTCATTGACGTTTCGCAGCGGCGTGTTGGATAAGAAAAATAACTTGATGCTGGGCCCGGTCAGCCCGTTTTTGGAAACACCGGAAGCTGTCCTTAATCCGACCTACGAAAAGGATGTATTTCTGATGATCTTACGTGATGCGCTCGAGTGTGATGATATCATTTACCAGATTTTTGATGCGCTGCCTGACACCTTCCAATTTTATGAACTAAAAGAAAGAATCGAAGCGTTTATGGCCGACCAGGTAAGCACCAGTGAGCGCCGTGAGACAATCGAAATGATATTTTGGGTTGCCAGATCCAACTTTGTCCAGAGTTTCAGACCGCAAAGCCGTCTTTCGGAACGGGTGATTTTTCCCACCGGCAGAAATGAAAGCAACGGCATCGAGGATGCCCGGTTTGTGCAGTTTGTTGATGACAATGGCGATAGGCTTTATTATGCCACTTATACGGCCTATAATGCCCGCAATACTTTGCCCATGTTGCTGGAGACGCGTGATTTTCTAAAATTCAAGGTGTTGACCCTCAACGGGAAAGCAGTAAGAGATAAAGGCATGGCGCTTTTCCCGCGAAAAATCGATGGTAAATACGCCATGATTTCCCGGCAGGACGGCGAGAATCTGTTTCTGATGTATTCGGATTACATCCATTTTTGGGACAAAATGCAAAAGTTTGAAACCCCGGGTCAGCCCTGGGAATTTGTGCAAATTGGAAACTGCGGATCGCCGCTGGAAACCGAAAAAGGCTGGCTGTTGCTGACCCATGGTGTCGGTGCCATGCGCAAATATTGCATCGGGGCGCTATTGTTGGATTTGGAAGACCCTTCCAAAATTATTGGAAAATTAAAAGAGCCTTTGATAATGCCAAACGAATATGAACGCGAAGGGTATGTACCGAATGTAGTTTATTCCTGCGGGGCACTCATTCACAATGGCTCCGTCGTCATTCCTTATGCGTTGTCGGATACAACCTCCGGTATTGCAACTGTTGAATTAAAGAACCTGCTGGATAGACTCCTGCAATCCTGAATTTCATTGCTTCGCGATAGAGCTGAAATCTCGGATATATGCTCATTTATTTGGATCAATCCTATCTCGGCCGAGACAACAGAGGTGCCGGCAGTCATAACTGCGAAGAAAACAGGTTTACGGACATGAAATATTCAGCTATAATTAAATAAAGTATTCAGTTGTTCGTAATACGGATTTTCGATTCTTATCTTCAATAGCGCTTTCGGGGCCCGCACCGGTAAAGTTGGTTTAATATTTACACCTGAGACCTGAAGCCGACCATTTATCAGCTGCTTGGAAATTCATGCGCCCAGGATACGTTTTTAAAGCCGCCGCACTATTTTTTTCGATTTTTTTGAGCCCAGCGTGTTCAACCGGTCAATCCCTCGAGCGATCTCAAAATTATGCCCGCCTTTTTGAGCTGATTCAGCTCAAGGACCAAACACAGCCCCTCTATGTTTTTAATGATTTTGAAGAAGACTTCGACAGGGGCAGTTATCGGGCAACCCGCCAGTATTTTAAAGAGCATCCCGGTCTGGTCCAGCGCATTAAGGCTAAACTTAAGGGCGGAAACCTGCGGTGGAAACTTAGAAATCTGAAGCATCGGCTGCTGTTTGTGCCCGAAAGCCGAGCCGAATACGCCGACCTCTACAAAAACTATTGCCTCGATGTCATCGATGCGATTCTGGACAAAACCGGATTCGATAATCCTTATGACAGCATTCAAACCTTAAAGCGCAGCAAACCGTTACGTCATGAAAGAAATGAGGGTGTCACCGCGTATATCGTTCATAATCTCGCCGAAGAATATGTCGGCACCTATATTTTTTCGAATCAAACCGACAAAAAAGTAAAAATTGAACTCAAGGGCAGGTCATACAGCGGTGATGTCGGTTCCTATGCGAGCATCTTGATTATGAACGAAAAGGGAGGAATAGAATTTCTTAAAGACAAATTTACCATCTGGCAAAACAGCGCCGCGAACCCCTTTACAGCGTTAATGGTTCCGGCTGAAGAGACCTTGCATATCACATTAAGGGATGCCACCGAGGGCGCCATTAAGAAGGATGTCGAGCAGCTTCATCTGAGAAGCTTAAAATCCGTGGAAAAGATAGTGGAAGACTGGATGGCTGTTGAAGAGGCGATTGTAGGCGGCGTTGTCCACAGCTTGCTGCCGAATATCCTGGAAAAACACTTAACGGATCTGTCACGGTCCTGTATCGAAATGGATATTATCGAAAAGAGGCAGTTTGAAAAATATCGACATCTGGAAAAAGGCATCAGCATCGTAGCGCAAATCGGCTGTGCGGAAGCCATCCGGATGTATTCAAAAGATCCGGCGGCATTCAGAGACCTGCTGTGACAATACCAGCGAACGGATTCTCTTTTTTGTGCACCCGGGGTGCCCACTTCAAGAGGGATGAAAAAGATTTCCCCTGGGCCTGCCCGGCCATATGCGTCTGCCCCTGTTTACTTCGGCAGCCAGCTTGAACCCCAGCATCTTGTAGATCAGTTTGGCAGCGGCAAATGCTGAATTTCGATCGTGGGGATCATCAGATAACTCTACAACATCGATACCGATAACGTTTTTTTGGGCAAATATACGCTGCAATAGAAAGAGGGCCTCATCCCATAAGAACCCTCCGGGCTCGGGCGTTCCCGTGCTGCGAATGACACTCCAATCGAAAACATCCACATCCACCGTCAGATAGACCGGTTCGGCCAGTGCTTCAAGGGCGGCGGTGATGTCAAACTCCCCGCTTCTAAAAGCAGACATGGTGCACAGCGCCAGGTTTTCCCTTTCGACCCTCCGGGCTTCTTCCAGAGACATGCTGCGGATGCCGATTTGCAGTGTATCGCTGGCCTCTTCACGAATGCGAGACATCGTGCAGGCATGGCTGAAGGGGTTGCCCTCATATCGCTCTCTGAGGTCTGCGTGGGCATCGAGCTGAATAACTGAAAGTTGATCGGTGCAGGCAATCAGGGATTTAAAATAGCCGATGCTGATGGAATGGTCCCCACCGAGCATAACGACGAATTTATTTTGGTCGATCAAAGTTTTGGTGACCTCTGATACGGCCGCGTGCATTCTTCGGGCATCCGGAAAAATTTCAGGCGGTAAAACCGTGCTGATGCCCATGCGGTAGGGTTCGGCCTCTAGGATTTCATCATAGAGCTCGAGGTGTTTTGATGCAGCGATGACGGCATCAGGCCCGCCCGCCGCACCCTTGCCGTAGCTCACGCCCCCTTCGTATGGGATCGGTAGGATAGCGACAGCTGCATTCTGGAATTCGGTGTATTCTGCCGGCAGATCAAGAAATTGTCGGGGATTCTTTTTCATCCGGCTTTTTCCAACGTATCGATGAATTCAGGCAGCCTTGAGATTAACTTTTTCGGGGGTCGGATTGTGCAATTATCCAGCACATAAGCCGTCAGAATTGGAAAGATCACGCTGTATTCCCCCCAGATCTGAACCAGTTTTTCTGCGGTTGCCGAACGGTATTTGCCCCAGGTTACCGATTCACTGAACGTGCAACCCGACAGGCTGCCTTCTTTTTCAACGGCCGTGCTGATTTGAAGACCCCGCTCGGCGCCTTCATGCTGAATTTTGAGAATTTGACTCATAGTCGGTCCGGTTTGCTGGATAAAATTCTTCGGCCCGCCGCCGCCCAGTTCGATAAAGCCCGTCCGGTCGGAGGCGAAAGCGATGGCCGCTGAGTCAAATATGTCTTTTTGGGCTGAGAATCTTACCGGGCAGCCATCCCGGTCCGTCACCACCAGATTCATTGCAATGGAATGATTGGCCAACGAATCCCAGAAAATGGGGATCTCATGCCGAGCAGCACAGGCAACAAAACTGCGTTCGGGATATTTGCTGTTTTTCTGAACCCACTGGCCTAAGGCAAGATTAAATTCCCAGCTTGAAATGGGGCCATCCGCAAAATGCCGCTGATAATTTTCTTTTACGAAGTTGCGAATAATTTCATCCTGGGCTTCAAGGGTTTCTTTTTCCCGGATACCGATATCATAAATGCGCGTATCCCCGCGTTGCCTCAGCGCATCATCATTGTGAATCGGCGAAATTGATTTGACCGGCAAATCAAAGGCAAAATGCAGGTCATGATAAACCTGAGCGCCGGTCGAGCAGATTACATCCACAAAACCTGCTTCCAGCAGCGAAATGACCATGCCGCCCATGCCGCCGGCGATTCCGGCACCGGCGATACCCAGCCAGATCGCATCGTTATCATCGATCATTTGCCGGTAAAGCTGTGCTCCGCGGCAAACATTTCGGGCCTCAAACGATGTCTGCCCCAATGCATGGACGATATCCGTGATAGACATCCCCCTTGAAAAGGGCGGCGGAACAATATCCGGTGAGTTTTCAAATAGAGAATGGCTGTCTTTCATCTTACTGCCTCTAGTTTCCGCTGGAGATGCTTCCGCACATAGGATCGCAATGCGCGGCTGGATATGTTTGTAATCGGTGGATTAATCCAGCAGCATTACGGCGGCAGCGACCACGGTGGTCCACAGGCCGTTCTTATGCCCCCGGGCAGACTGGGCGATGCTGCGCGATACAAACAGTTTGTTGCCGACTTTGTAAGCCTGCTTGCGCGCATCCCAGGCCACATCAGGATCCATCTCGATTCCCAGGGTGGATGCCAGCATGGTCGCGGCGAGGTCTTCGGCAAAATCTGCGGATTTCTTCAATGTTTCACCAAACGCATTGTGCTCACTGATGTATCCATATTGACTGTTATTTTTGGGGCGTGCCAGGCCGATGGCCGCTGAGACCAGACGGTTGGGTTCATTGGTGTCCGCGCGGGACAGAACGACAAAGGTAATCTGGCCGGCCATCAACTCTTTTATTCCGTAATCCTTCGAAATAATCTTACAGTCCGGCGGCAGAATGCTGGATACATAGACCAGGTTGCATTTTTCGATTCCGGCACTCCGCAGGGCCAGCTCAAAACTTTGCAGTTTATTGCGGTGATAGCCCACCCCTTTGGTGAAAAACATGCGCTTGGGAATGAGTTTGTTCAACCTCCATGCCCCTCCTTATCATTCGACTTAAGCCGGGTGTCATTCACGCGGCCTTAGCTTGTTTCTATAATCTGTTGACGAATTGCCGATCCAGATTTTTTAAAATGAAATCTGGAACAATTCCGAGTTTGATATATCTGGCCTGAATCTCAGCCGGGAGTTCTACAAAATTTTTCACCTGCTGCCTGCACGTATTTGAACCGCAGCCGCAATTCATTTCCCAGTCGAAATTGTGCATGGTGGTGGAATAATCAAAGGTAATCTGATGGCCGGCGGCGATCGGCGCGATGGCAACCAGCTTGATTCCATCGGTGTTGAATTTAACGCCACAGTTCGGCTCGCATGAATGGTTTACATAATCATCGAGTTCGCCCGACGGCCCCAAAAATAGATTTTCCCCGATTTGAAGATAGTAATCATTTTCGGCGGTATAAGGTCTGGGGAGATCTTCGATCGTCACCGCAGGTCCTTTGAATTCTAAAATTTCATCACCGAGCCGAAAAGGTTCCTTCGTATAAACACCCCGGCCATGTTCGCAATTTTTCTGCTCCAATTTTATCATAACAAAAAAAGAGGGAACTTCTCCCTCCCACCATAAATTTATTAAAAAGTATTCGCCCAGGCCCGGCGCGGGCCTGGCTACCATAATAATCTTTATCCCCGGCCTTCATCGCTGGCACTTTAATAGAACCGCCTGCGCGCAATGCTTGTTTTTCGATGTCGGCCTGATCGAATTTTGCGCTGGTTATTGTAAATCCAATCGATATCTTGATATAAAAAGTGGATCGATTGAAAACCTCAAGCGGCCTTATCTGTCGTTCTTTGAATATCGACCCAGCCGCTGTTTTTGTTAAAACTTCCCTCAAAAAGGATCATTTCCGGGTAGTCATCCAGGGAGTTATAGTTCCTAATTTTCACATCACTGATGAGGGCCTCTTTGGGATCGAAGATCCTTATTTCAAAGTTCTGTTTTTCTGTTGCCGGCTGGACAACCCCCTTCAAGGACCAAACCCAATCCGGGTCCAGTTTTAACTGCGTGACCAGATACATTCCGACTTGACTCGGCAAATCTTTGGGTTTCGGTAAATTTGAAGACCTTTGGTTTAAGCCCTGGTCATTTTTATTTTCAGCTTTCCAGAATTTCCAGTTCATCGGTTTCCTCGCTTTCCATCTTTTCTGATGTCATGGCAAAAGAGAGGGGCAGCGCCCCTCTCTTTTTTAGGTTAGAATTCTATTCCTCAATAATTTTAAAAGATGTGATGGTTATAATCTTGGTCCCCTCAGCCTCCATAACCGTTCCCGTTACTGAAATGGTGCGACCGACCATTTCCATGACCTCATTGCCCTCGTCATTTTCGGCAATATCGTAGGTCATACCTTCATCGTCGACCAGTTGACCGTCGTCGTTAACGACACCCGCGATGCTGACTTCCGGTCCGGCGACCGCAGTTGCGGATAGAAAGACGGTTAGACCGAAAATCAAAATTCCACAAAAAATTATTTTAAGGCTTTTTTTCATTTTGCATTCCTCCATGCGGCTGATTGTTGACATTGCCGATAATGGCAAATTTTTAATGTGTTAAGATTGGTTTATTGGTTTGCTTAATCTTTTGACGCTAACAATATCTTTCCATTCTTTGGTGGCCTTCAGGATTCCTTTTATCACCACCTCCTGTCTTAACAGTGGTTTCAATCTGGCGACCTGGTCTTTGTCGGTAATCAGATACTCCTTTTCATCTGAAGTGGCGATTGCCAGATCAACCACATTGCCTTTCTCATCCCAGTTGGCCGGAATGATGATACCCTCGACACAAATCATCATGGCTTTTAATTCTCCATATACGACCCAAATTTTTAATCCACTTCTGAAACAATGCTACAGCAATCACTGTGCCAATCTATTAACCTATTAAAATTATACAAAATATTTATTTAAGCCGAGTGGGGATGGGAACTACAAGTTCCCAAATTTCTTAAAAGAAGAAGTGAGAAATGGGTTAAAAACGGCAAGTGAGCGCACAAATGGATGGTCTATACAAGCAAAATGCGGACAAGAAATCTGAATTCCGAAATTGACGGTTCTCGGAATTACTGGTTCTGGTTTAACAGAAACAACGTCTGCCGGCCGGGTTTAAACGGATTTAAACTCTTCTTTTCTGATCCCGTATTTATTCATCAGCTTGTTGAGCTGGCGGGTGCTGATACCGGCGGCTTCAGCCGAGTCACCAATCTTTCCTTTATGGCGTGCTAAAACGTCTTTGAGGTAATTTCTTTCAACTTCTTCAACGCCGCGTTGCCGGGCTTGGGTCAACGTAAGGGTCTCGGCTGACGGGATAAATAAGGGAGTGGCCTCGGATTCAAAGAGCTCAATAGGAAAACTTTCCGGTGTCAGCTGGGCTGAAGTTTCCAGAATATAAGCCCGTTCGATCAAATTCTCCAGCTCCCGGATATTGCCCGGCCAGGCATATCTGCCGAAGGCCTCCAGCACGCGGGGGTGGGTCGAATGAATCTTTTTCAAAGAATAATTATTCAGGTTTCTTAAAAAGGCATCGATGAACAACGGGATGTCTTCAATTCGTTGGCTTAGTGCCGGTATTTCGATGGGAAATACATGGAGGCGGTAATACAGATCCTTTCTGAACTGGCCCTCGTCGCACATCTTTTTCAGATCCGCATTGGTGGCGGCAATCACCCGGACATCGGTTTTAAGGATTTCTTCCCCACCCACGCGTTGAAAAGTCCCGTCCTGTAGAACCTGTAACAATTTAATCTGGGCCGAAGGCGTAATCGTGCCGATCTCATCCAGAAAAATGGTTCCACCGTTGGCGATTTCAAATTTTCCCAATTTTCTTTTTATGGCACCGGTAAAAGCGCCTTTTTCATGGCCAAACATTTCGCTTTCAACCAGCGTATCGGGTATGGCACCGCAATGAACACTGATGAACTGAGCATCCCGACGGTTACTGTGCTGATGAATCAGTTTTGCCAGAACACTTTTTCCGGTCCCCGTATCTCCGGTCAGCAATACCGTGCTTTTTGTCGGTGAAACCGATCGGATATTGTCAAACACTTTGTTCATAATCTGACTTTTTGTCTGAACAAGCTCCTGCGAATCAACATCCCAGAATTGATCCCGTAAATAGCTTAATTCCGATTGCGTAATGATGGATTCGGTTATGCCGTCGGCGATGTGCGCCACTTCTTCCGGGTCAATCGGATAAAAAAGATAGTCACTGGCCCCGGCTTTAACGGCCCTTATGGCTTTTCTGATATGATGATGAGGGGCCATAACGACAATTTCGATGCTCGGGTATATCTGCCAGAAAGGCTGCAGGGCGTCTTGGTATTTTTCATCTGATGCATCTGCCAATAGGATATCGAGCTCAATAAACACCAGGTCGTAGCGTTTTTTGGAAAGTAAATCCAAGGCCTGTTGCTTCGTGGCGGTGTTGTCCACGCGATAATCCGATTTGAAACAGGAACGAATCGTTTGGAAAATTTGTTGTTCCGTTGTTGTCACCAGTATCAATTTCATTTAACGGCTCCGATCCGGATGATTCAAAAAATCCTAAGCCAGCTATTTCTACTACCTGAATGCCAAATGTCAATAAAATATATGGTCAGGCGATTCTGCAGATCGATCTGAATGTTTGTTTAAATCGGAATAAAAAGTTCCGGTTAGTTTTTGGTAAAGTAAAGAATATTCTTAAAAAACGATGAGTTATTAGTTTGGCACAGTTGTTGCCTTGCTATAATGTAACGTTTAATTGACCGGCCGGAAATATCGTTATTTGAAGGTCATTAACTGGGCGAGATCGAACACATGGCGGTGATGCCAATGCTAAAAACCACCGACAAAAGAACAGATTGAAATAAAGTAACGGAGAACCGTTGCCGGCAACCTCAAGCTGTTCCTTCACTTAAAAGTGGTCCCCATTTATGGGGAACCGCTTTTTTGGGAAGGGGTGCCTCCGTTTCAAAGAAAAAAATCATTTAGAAAAAATAAAACCGAAAAACATGCCGGAATCAACTATTGAGTCATTATGAAACGCAAAGACCGCCAACACCTTCATCTGTTGTGTGACATCAGCGAGCTTGTTGCTTTATTGACTTCCAGCGAAGATATTCAAAATTTTTTGCAACGCACCGTGGAGATGATCGCGCGTCACATGGACGCAGATGTATGCTCAATTTATTTATATGATGAAATATCCGGGGACTTGGTGCTGGACGCAACCATCGGATTAAATCCAACTGCCATCGGTAATGTCCGCATGAAGAACGGTGAGGGTCTGGTCGGGACCACCCTGGCCAATCTGAAGCCGCTAAACGAAGGTTGTGCCAGGCGTCATCCCGCATTCAAGTATTTCGAAGAGGTCGACGAAGATCCTTTTGATTCGTTCCTGGCGGTACCCATTCTCAGAGGTGATGAGAAAATTGGTGTCCTGGTTGTCCAGCATAAAGAGCGCGATTATTTCGATGATGTTGACGTCCGGGTCATGCGGGGGATTGCCTCCCAGCTTGCCGGTGCTGTCGGCAACGCGCGTCTGCTGATCGAAGGTACGCTGCAAAAGAAAAGCGAGGCTCACGATTACCGTGCAGCGGAATCTTTAAGGTTTATCAGGGGGAAAATGGCTGCCGGGGGGCATGCTTTTGGGCCCGCTTTCGTTTTAGAAAAAGGCCACGCAGGTCTGCTTGATGCGCATCAAGATGAACGCGACGAAAACTCAGAACAAAGCCGGGCTGATTTTCACCGGGCGATTCAGGCGACCGCCGATCAGCTTAAAGAATACCAGGAACGATTTGCCCGGCGCCTGCCTGAAAGTGCCGCCTTGATTTTTTCAGCGCACCTCATGATCCTCAAAGATGTCCGTTTCATGCGCGAGATGGAAAAAAGGATATCGCAAGGCACACCACCTGCAGCTGCCATACGAGCGGTTGCCAGGCACTACATGGATCTTTTTTCTGCAAGTGTCCATGCCCATATCAGGGAAAAGGCCAATGACGTTCAGGATCTTGCCGGCCGGATCCTCAAGAATCTGAGATCCAAAGATGAAACCCACCAAACCTTAAGGGCGAATCGAATCGTGATTGCTCGGGAGCTTTACCCTTCCGACATATTACGACTGGCTTCTGAAAATGTTAAAGGCATCATCCTGGTAAGCGGCGGGGTGACTTCCCATGTGGCCATCCTCGCACGTTCGCTCCAGATCCCCCTGATGATTGCAGACGAGCCGCAGTTGCTTGGTATTGCCGAAGATACGCCGGTTATCATGGATGCGGAAAACGGCCGTATCTATGTGAAACCGGATGAAGAAGTTGTCAGAGAATATGAATCAGAAGACAGGGCACCCTTATCGCAAGAAATTTTATCTCAGGCTGTTTCTCCGGAGACGTATACCCTCGACGGCGTTCGAATCCAACTGCTGGCAAACATTAATCTTCTGCACGACCTTATGCTTGCCCATGAGCTGAAAGCCGAGGGGATTGGGTTATACCGCTCCGAGTTTCCTTTTCTGATACGTTCGGCAGTCCCCTCCGAGGAGGAGCAATTTTTCATCTATCAGCGTCTGTTTGACGGGATGCCGGGAAAAGACATCACCATTCGTACACTGGATATCGGTGGTGATAAGCTGCTGGCCTATCAGGATCTCAAAAGTGAAGCCAATCCGGAATTGGGATTGAGAGCCATTCGTTTCTGTTTAAGCCACAGGGAAATATTCCATCAGCAGCTACGGGCAATATTACGGGCCGCTGCAAGCACAAGAACAGTGCGGATCATGTTTCCCTTGATCTCTTCTTTGGATGAATTCCAACAGGCCAGACAGGCCGTATACGATTGCCTGCAGGCGCTTGAAAAGGAACAACTGCCCCATCATCCGCATCCGCTGATCGGTGTACTGGTGGAATTGCCTTCAATTGTGGAGATCATTGATGAATTTGCAGCTGAGGCCGATTTCCTGTCGATCGGCACGAACGATTTTGTGCAATATATGCTGGCAGTTGACCGTACCAATGAAAAAGTGGCCGGGTATTATCAACCCTACCACCCGGCGGTTTTGAGAAGCCTGGCAAAAATGGTGAAGGCGGCTGATGCGCAAAATAAAAAAATATCTGTCTGCGGCGAATTGGCCCATGACCAAGATTATATTCCATTTCTTCTGGGGGTCGGGGTTCGAATTTTGAGCGTCTATCCCAAATTTTTGCCGCTTGTCCAGAATATAGTGTCAAATTTAAAGATTTCAGAGGCTGAAGCCTACGCTCAAAGACTTTTATCTGAACCAACGATACAGGGCGTGCACCGCACAGTTGAGGAATTGAAAAAAAAGTCCTTGGCAATCAACCTAGACAAGGATAAAACCGCTGGCAGGTGAATTGAAATTCGAGATATAACCCCATAATTTGAGTGCAGAGGCGGAAATGCAAAATCAAAATAACTTAAGTGAAAATCGATCCGGCGATGAAAGCAAGCCCTATGATTTGATGGACGGCGCTACGGGCGAAGGCTTGCAGGTGATCAGGGAACTTGAGGCGCAGCGCAAAATTTCAGCTGATTTGAGCATGCCGCTGGAAGCGCGTCTGGAAGCCTATGAGGACATATTTGATTCTGAAGTTGGCGATACCTCGCTCGTGCGCGCGCGTAATATCGAACGCGAAGTCGGTTTGCGGCAGATCTACCTCAAATTCGAAGGCGGCAATCCAACCGGTACGCAAAAGGACCGGATTGCATTTGCCCAGGCCATGGATGCCCTGCGGCGCGGTTTTGATACCATCACAATGGCGACATGCGGAAATTACGGCGTCGCCATGGCGCTGGCCGCCTCTTTCGCCGGGCTGCAATGCCGTATTTGCATTCCCCAAAACTACCACACCAACCGGATAAAAGAAATGACCGAGCTCGGCGCCGAAATTGTTCGGGTTGCCGGGGATTATGAAAGAGCGGTAGCGGTTTCCAAGGAGCTGGCCCAAAAAAAGGAGCTTTACGATGCCAATCCCGGTGGTGAGAATACGGTGTCGCAGCTGCACGCATATGGGCAAATCGCATATGAAATCTACGACGAGCTGCGGGATGCACCCCTGGCTGTTGCCGTTCCGGTTTCAAACGGGACCACCCTTGCCGGCATTTATCGGGGTTTTTTGAGCCTGTATCGCCGCGGCAAAACCTCCCGCATACCTCGCATCATTGCTGGATCGTCGTTCCGCAAAAACCCGATTGTACAGGCCTTTCTAAAAAACATCCCGACCTGTGAAGACCTGAATCCCGAACAGATCCGCGAAACCAGCATAAACGAACCGCTGATTAACTGGCATGCCATCGACGGCGATATTGCCCTGGAGGCGATTCGCTTAACCAACGGCTGGGCGGCAGATGCCTCGGATAAAGCCATGCGCTCTTATTCGAAACTGATTCGTGAGAAAGAGGGCCTGCAGGTCTTGCCGGCTTCAACCGCCGGCTTGAACGCTTTAATGGAAAAGCATCAGAAGGAACCGCTATCTGGTGATCGTTATGTCGTTATATTAACCGGGAGGAAATCATGAACCGAATGCCTGAGGGAAATGCCATCGTATATTGTGAGGGGGCCTTCAACACGCCTAACGGTAAAACAGCCCATGGATTGGTCAGGTTTACCAACCGGTATCGCGTACTTTCGGTGGTCGATTCTCGCTATGCCGGCCGGGATGCCGGTGAGGTATTGGACAGTCGCGCCAATCGGATTCCGATTTTCGGCTCCCTGGAGCAGGCCGTAAAGGAGGCCGACAGCCATACCCATCCGGCCACCCACTTCGTTGTCGGGCTGGCCCCGGACGGCGGCCGTCTGACGCCGGTAGCGCGCCAGGATGTCAAAAAGGCCATCTCATTTGGATTGGATGTGGACTGCGGCCTGCACGATTATCTCTCCGAAGATCCTAAAATGGCAAAACAGGCCGCTCAATATGGTGTTAAAATCCGGGATATCCGCAAACCGCCGTCGATCCAGAAACTTCATTTTTTCAGCGGTAAAATTGAAGCGGTCGAGGCTTTGAAAATCGCAGTGCTGGGTACCGATTCGGCCATTGGCAAACGCACAACGGCCTGGCTGGTCGTCAACGGATTCAAGGATCTGGGGCTGGGCGCTGAGATGATTGGAACCGGTCAGACCGCCTGGATGCAGGGGGTTAAATATGGGATTATCATGGACTCTCTGGTCAACGATTTTGTTGCCGGCGAAATCGAGCACGCGGTCTGGGCCGCCTGGAAACAAGAACAGCCCGACATTATTGTTATTGAGGGGCAGGGCAGTTTAATGAATCCGGCTTATCCCGGCGGATTTGAAATCCTGGCTGCCGGCCGGCCCGATATCATCGTCCTTCAGCACGCACCGGCACGGCTCGAATATGACGGCTTTCCCGGCTATCCGATACAGCCCCTGATCCGTCAAATTCAGGCGATCGAACTCCTGTGCGCGAAGCCGGTAGTGGCAGTGACCATCAACCACGAGGGTCTGTCCGCCGGTCAAATTCCATCAATTTGCGATGCCATCCAAAAAGAAGTCGGTCTGCCGGCTTTTGACGTCCTGCAGGATGGGGCCGGCGCGATTGTGAAAATGCTAAAATCCCATGTTAAAGATAAAAGAGAAACAAGCCATGGCGTTAAAACAAACAAGACCAAATCTCAACCGGAAATCCGCTCCTAAAAAAACTTCGGATGACCCGCTTTCAGCGCTGCAGGTCTTTGATCGGCTGGAAATTGGTCCGGTTAAACTTGAACCCAAAAGGCTGCTGGCACCCTATCGTCTTTTCTGGGACGGCAAAGAGGATCAAACCGAGCTGATTTACAGCTATGAGGAGACGGTCTTTGATCCTTTGGAACCGGAGTCGCGGAATTTAGCGGATATGATCGCCGCCCAGCTGGCCCTCAATTACGGGTTGTTTTGTCGGTTGATTGTCTTCCACGGAACCTTCGACGAGCTCGATCGCCGCTTTATCCATGATATGGCCGAGAATACCGCCCGGGAAATTTATGTAAAAAAATTTATAGAACCCAACCCTTTTATGAGCGGTGCCGGTGCGCAGTTGCCCGCGGTGAAAAGACAAAGCTATTTGCGCGCCAGGCTGGAATTTCCGGAAACAGCCGTGCTTAAATTCAAAACAAAATGGCAGCTGTGGCCTTCCGACAGACAGCGCCACTGTATTCTGTCCAGCGGCGGTAAAGACAGCCTTTTGAGCTACGGATTGATCAATGAAATCGGTCGCGAAGTCCATCCGATTTTCGTAAACGAGTCCGGACGGCACTGGTTTACCGCCCTGAACGCGTACCGCCACTTTAAAGATAATATCCCCAACACGGCCAGGGTATGGGTCAATTCCGATCGGCTGTTTGCCTGGATGCTGCAACGCATGCCGTTTATTCGCAAGGATTTTGCCAATATCCGTTCCGATGAGTATCCGATCCGGCTGTGGACCGTGGCGGTTTTTCTATTCGGCGTTTTACCGCTTTTACGCAAACGCGGTATCGGCCGTCTGCTGATCGGCGATGAGTACGACACCTCGGTGCGCAAGACGGTTAACGGTATCCCGCATTACGACGGGCTCTATGATCAAAGCCTTTATTTTGATCATGCCCTTTCGCGGTATTTTATGCGCAAGGGTTGGAATATCAGTCAGTTTTCCATCCTGAGGCCCTTGTCCGAGCTACTGATTGAAAAGATACTGGTCGAGCGCTATCCGGATCTTTGGCGTCAGCAAACCTCCTGCCATGCAACCCATAAGGAGGGTGAGCGGGTGTATCCCTGCGGGCATTGTGAAAAATGCCGACGCATCGTCGCGATGATAAAGGGCATCGGCGCCGACCCGGCTCAATGTGGTTATTCTCCTTCTCAGGTCAAGAATTGCCTTGAACAATTGCCCCGCAAAGGTGTTTCTCAGGAGGCGGACGGTGCCCGGCATCTGTTTTTCTTGCTGGCGAAAAAAGGGTTAATCGATGCACAGCAATTATCCCCCAAGACCGTTAGAGAGCATCCCGAAATTTTAAAAATGCGATTTGACGCCAAAGCTTCCCCCGTCAATTCGACTCCCGCCGATCTGCGCAAACCGCTTTTTCGTATTTTTAAAAAGCATTCCGGCGGAGCCGTGTTGCGCAGCGGGCGTAGATGGGAAAATATAGATGTGCTCAGGGATCCGGCTTTTGAGGCGCCCTTTCCTTTTGAATTCGATTCGATCACATCAAGAAATGGGGCGAATCACACCCTGAAACCTTCCGCAGGCCCCGGCTTTTTGTGGGGTGAGCTTACCTGGCGCCAGGCCCGGGCGCGAATCAAAAAAATGGATGTTGCCTTGCTGCCGGTGGGTGCGATCGAGCAGCACGGGCCGCATCTGCCGCTGGATACCGATGCATTCGATGCCGATTATCTGGCGCGCCGGGTGGCGGAGGCCTGCAGCGACCCCAAACCGCTGGTGCTGCCCCCGGTTTCTTATGGCGTGTCCTATCACCACGCGGATTTTACGGGAACGGTGGGCATATCCAATGATACGCTTGCCAAAATTATTTATGAAATCGGGATGAGTGTTTCGCGCAACGGCATCCGCAAGCTGGTGATCATCAACGGCCATGGCGGCAACAGCCCGGCGCTCAATTATGCCGCCCAGATGATCAATCGGGACGCCCGTATTTTCGTGTGTGTCGATACCGGGGAGACCAGTGATGTGGACATTTACAAAATCGTAGAGACACCCAACGATGTGCATGCCGGTGAAATTGAAACCAGCACCGGCCTGGCGGTGCGCCCCCAGCTGGTGAAGATGGATCGGGCCAAAAAAGATATTCCGAAGTTCTCCAGCAGATATCTGGACTTTACGTCCAAACGCGGTGTTCTGTGGTACGCATACACCCGCAAGATTTCACACAGCGGTGTGATGGGGGACCCCACCAAAGCCAGTGCCGCCAAGGGGGAAAGGATATGGGAAATAATGATTGCCCACCTGGTGTCCCTGGTCGAGGATTTAAAGCGCCTGACCCTTGAAGAGATCCATCATCGCAATTACTGATCATGAAAATTACCCATCTTGAAATCTGGCCGGTTGAAATGCGGTTGGCCGAACCCTATACCATCGCTTATGAACACATTGATTCGACCACCAACATTTTTTTGCGCCTCGAAACCAATACCGGCATCGTCGGGTATGGCTGTGCCGCACCGGACAAGCAGGTTACCGGTGAAACGCCCCAGACGGTTATAAAGATCTTTAGCGATGCCATTGATCCGGTCGTGAAGCAGTCGGACCCATTGCGCCTTGCCCTGATTACTGAGAAACTGGCACCGATTCTATCGGATCATCCCTCTGCGGCGGCCATGGTGGATATGGCACTGCATGACATCCTGGGAAAAGTCTGCGGGCTGCCGCTCTACAAGCTGTTGGGCGGCTTTCGTACGCGCATGAAGACCTGCGTGACCATCGGCATCAACCCGCCGGCTGAAACGGTTGCCCGGGCCGCAGAGTGGATTAAAAAAGGATTCTGGGCTTTGAAAATCAAGGGCGGCCGCAATGTTGAGGAAGATATCGAAAGAATTCTAAAAGTGCGCGAGAAAGTCGGCAAAAAGATTGAGCTGCGCTTTGATGCCAACCAGGGCTATACCCAGGAAGAGGCGCTGCACTTTGTCAATGCAACCCGTTCGGCCAAACTCGAATTGATCGAACAGCCCACCAACAGGGCGGATTTTGACCTTCTGGGTAAAATCACCGATGTCGTTCCGATACCGGTGATGGCCGATGAGAGTATCATGAACCTGAGGGATGTCTTTCGACTTGCGCGCAGGGATCTGGTGGACATGGTCAATATCAAATTAATGAAAGTCGGGGGCATCGCCGAGGCCACCCGGATAAATGCGGTCGCCCGCGCCGCCAAGCTCGAAGCCATGGTGGGATGCATGGATGAATCGGCCCTGGGCATCGCGGCCGGCCTGCAATTTGCGTTGGCGCGGCCCAATGTGTTATACGCGGATTTGGACGGACATCTGGATCTGCTGGACGATCCTGCCCGGGGTACGGTTGTTTTAAAAAAAGGAATTCTTTACCCAAGCCCGAAACCCGGTCTGGGATTTGAATTAAAGTGAAAATCGAAATGTTGTTAAAAAATTTTATAAGGAAAGAACTTAAGTCCATATTACCTGTATTTTGGAACCTCTTGCTGATCTTTGCAGGCAGTGTTCTTTGCGCCGTTGCCATTAAAGGAATTCTGGTTCCCAAACAATTTCTGGCCGGCGGCGTAACCGGCCTGGCCCTTCTCGGTCATTATGTCTTTCCGTCACTGCCGATCGGATTTATCTATTTTCTGCTGAACATCCCCCTGTTTTTCGTCGGCTGGATGTTCGTGGGTAAACGTTTCTTCTGGTACAGTCTGGCGGGGATGTTTATTTTTTCAGCGGCCATATTCTGGCCGTATCCGGTTTTCCCGGTTGAAGACATGATTCTCAATGCGCTGGCCGCCGGAATTATCACGGGGCTTGGGTCGGGTATTATTTTGAGATCTCTGGGTTCCGCCGGTGGCCTGGACGTTCTTTCAATCATTTTATTTAAGCGGTTCTCCATACGACCGGGGACCACCGTGATGATGTTCCACACCCTATTGCTGACCATTGCGCTCTTCCGCCTGCCGATGGAGCGCGTGCTGTACTCATTGATTTATTTCTTTATCAATGCATACTTCGTTAACCTGGTCGTTATCGGACTCAACCAGCGTAAGGCCATAATGATCATCTCCCCTCAATGGGAAGAGATTTCCCATCAAATTATGGACAAACTGCAGCGGGGTGTGACCATCGTCAAAGGAGAGGGTGGATATTCCGGTCAACCGTTGCATATTCTATACACGGTTGTAACATTTACGGAGCTTTCGCGTTTCAAAGAACTGATTCGAAAAGTCGATTCTAATGCCTTTGTCGTCGTTACAGAGACCCTTGAAGTTATGGGTCGGCGCATCGGCAACCAGCCTCACTGGTAGAATGATGGATATGCTGCAAGAATCATAAATCAATTAAAAATACAAATTCCTGTGGCAGATGAAAAAAAAATTAAATAATTACACCAAAACCCTTGGTAGTCTCATTTTAATCATTTCCGTTTTGCAGATTTATGTCCACAATGCCATTTCCGCGGAAAAACAGGTTGCCGGCTGGGTGGAAAATGTCATCCTTTTTCCCGGCAATATAAAGATCAAAGCCAAGCTTGACACCGGTGCCAGGAATTCATCCTTAAATGCAGACCAGCTGGAGGAATTTGAGCGTGAAGGGGCAACATGGGTGCGCTTTCAGTTGAAAAATTGGAGAGGCCAGACGGCAAGTATGGAGGCCAAAGTCGTGCGGATAACCCAGATCAAACAGCACGGCACGCAAACTGCGGTGCGTCCCGTCATCCGGTTGGGGATATGTCTGGGCAACGTGTACAAAGAAGTCGAGGTCAATCTGGAGGATCGGGAGAAATTTAATTACCAGTTGCTTATCGGACGCAGCTACCTCCGTAATTCAATTCTCGTAGACGCCTCCACGTCGTTTAAGGCCAAACCAAACTGCCTGGGAGTGATGCCAAAATGAACCGGCTGCATCTAATCGTTCTGACGGTTACCTTGATAGTTATCGGGGCAATTTTATTCTTGTACAAGGTGCTGGTATTGAATTTCCCGCTGATGCCTGAAGTTCGCTCCCATATCTGGGATGTTGAGGCCCACCTTACTTTTGTCTCCGATAATAAACCCATCAAGGTTTCGATGCAGCTCCTTCGCAATTCCAGCCGGTTTGCAATCGTAAATGAAAATTTTATTTCCCGGGGATATGGTGTCAACGTCGTAACCGAGGACGGCAAACGCAAAATTCACTGGTCGATTCGTAAAGCCGGCGGGAATCAAAATCTCTATTACCGGGCTTCGGTGCGCCGGATGGATCGAGATGTCCCGCCCCAAAAACCCAAAGCATCCGGCCCTGCAAAACCCGACCTCAAAGGCGCTTATAACGAGGCTGCCGAAGCCCTTGTCTCGGAAGCGCGTCAAAAATCCGCCGATGTCGAGGGTATCGTCTTGGAACTGTTGGGTCGTTTTAACAATCCGCAGGCGGATGATAATACCGCCTTGCTGCTCGGGAAAAAAGCTACGGCTGGGAAGAAAGTGGATTTAGCCGTTCAATTGCTGGCGCTGGCCGGTATTCATGCCCGCAGCGTGCACGGTGTCCGGCTGGAAGATCAAAAGCGCGATTCACCGATTATCCACTGGTTGGAAATTTTCGATCAAAAGCGGTGGGTATCCTATGATCCGGCTTCCGGAAAGCGCGGCATTCCCGAGGAATACCTGGCCTGGTGGCGGGGTATGGAACCGCTGGTTCAGTCTCAGGGAACAAAAAACTTTACCGCCACTGTATCGGTGTCTCGCAGCGAGGCGCCGGCTCTTTATGCGGCCCTTGAAAGCGAAGAGATGCAAAAGCCATTCTTACTGGATTTTTCGCTGTTCAGCCTCCCCATCGAGAGCCAGGCGGTGTATCGTGTGATCCTGTTGCTTCCGGTCGGCGTTTTTTTTCTGGTGATTTTGCGAAATGTTATCGGCATTCGCACATTCGGAACGTTCATGCCGGTACTGATTGCGCTGGCATTTCGAGAAACCCAGCTGGTATGGGGTATCTTTCTGTTTGCGACCTTAATTTCACTGGGTTTGAGTATCCGGCTGTATCTCGCGCACTTGAAGTTGCTGGTCGTGCCGCGCCTGGCGGCCATCCTGATCATCGTTATATTTTTGATGGCCGTTTTTAGTATTCTGACCCATAAGCTCGGGCTGGGACGCGGACTTTCGGTGGCGCTTTTTCCCATGGTGATTATCACCATGACCATCGAACGCATGTCCATTGTCTGGGAAGAGTTGGGTGCCTACCAAAGCCTGATACAGGGTGCCTGGTCCATTGCTGCGGCCGTACTGGCCTATTTGGTGATGACCATCAGGGCCATTGAATACCTGGTGTTTGTTTTTCCGGAGCTGTTGTTCATTCTGCTGGCCGGGACCATTTGGCTGGGTCGCTACTCCGGTTTCAGATTGCTGGAGCTGGTGCGCTTTAAATCGCTGACAAAGATAAGATCTGATGTTTAGCCTAAAAAAGCAACTGGGCAAGATCGGTGTGCTGGGGATCAACCGGCGCAACGCCGAATATACCCTGAAATACAACGCGCGCGACCGTTATCCACTGGTGGATGACAAGCTGCGCACCAAGAAACTCGCCCTTGAAGCCGATATCGCCGTCCCGGAGCTTTACGGCGTCATCGAGTCCGAATATCAGATTCGCCACTTCGCCGAGATGGTTGGGACCTTCACTGAGTTCGCGCTCAAACCGGCCAGAGGATCGGGTGGAAACGGTATCCTGGTTATGGCCGGACGCTCCAAGGACATGTATCGCAGAGTCGACGGCACGCTCATGACCCGGGAAGAAGTCGGTTATCATCTCGCCAATGTTATCAGCGGAATTTACAGTCTGGGGGGACAGCCCGATAAAGCCTTGATTGAATCTCGGGTACAGTTTGACCCGGTGTTCGAAGCCATCAGCTATCAGGGGGTGCCCGACATTCGGGTCATCGTGTTTCTGGGGGTGCCGGTCATGTCCATGGTTCGACTGCCCACGCGCATGTCCGGGGGTAAAGCCAACCTGCATCAGGGGGCGATCGGCGCGGGAATCGACATTGCTACCGGTACAACCCTGACGGCCGTCTGGCACAATACCATTGTCGGCGAACATCCGGATACAGGCAATCCGGTCAGCGGGGTAAGCATTCCCCATTGGGGTAAATTATTAAAGATCGCCGCTCGGTGTAATGAAATTACCGGCCTGGGGTATATCGGCGTTGATCTGGTTTTGGATAAAGACAGGGGGCCTTTAATCCTGGAAATGAACGCCCGTCCGGGCCTTAACATCCAGATCGCCAACCGGGCCGGCCTGCTGCCGCGCTTGAAGCTGGTGGAACAGCATCACGCCGATTTGGTGAACATTGATGACCGGCTTGAATTTTCGAAGCATAACTTCGAGAATAGGGGATAATTCAACCGTCCGGAAAGGAGGCGTATCATGATCAGAAACATTATCTTTGTTTGCCTGATCGCTTTGGTTCTTATTTTTGTCTTTCAAAATACCCAGGTGGTTCAATTCCGGTTTCTGGTATGGACTATATCCATGTCCCGGGCTTTAATGCTGTTCGGCACGCTGGCGATCGGTTTTATTGCCGGCTGGTTATTGACCATGCCGAAGCGGGAAAAACCGTATCAACATGAAAGCAAAGTTAGAAAATAATATTTATTTGTTAAAGGAATGAAAAATGAAATAAAAAAAAAAGAGGAAAAGCCGGAGAGCCAATAGCAAACCTTTCCGCAGGTGCAGGAACAGAAAGGAGGTTTTCTGTATGCAGTTTAATTTGCGATACTATATTTTCATTGCTTTTTTACTTATGCCCATATTTTGGGATTCGTTTAGTCAGGCCGATGATAGAGCAAGGGACCGCGCCACGCTTCGTGGCATCCAATCGATAATTGTAAGAGTTCGCCCTCTAGCGGCAGAATGGCAGGCTGAACTTGAGAAGGTGGGACTGTCCGAAAGCATACTGCAATCATCCATCGAACAGCAACTGCAAAAAGCCGGCGTTCAGGTTCTGGCCGAGGAAGACGCGAATCAAACGGCATTTGAAGGGTATTTGAATGTAAGGCTCCAATTTGCTGATTATGAACCCGCCAAAAAATCATTTTTATCTCTCGATGATAAGGAAGAAAAAATTGAGAAGGTGGACGCCAAAAAGAAATACATTTATGCAATCCGTCTTAACTTCCGCCAGCTGGTCGCCTTGAAGCGTGATCCGTCCGCAAATGTATTTTCAATAACCTGGCAATCCGAATCCGTGGGGGTGAGACGGCTGGCGCTTATCAAGGACCACCTTAAAACTCAGGTGGACGTATTTATAGAAGCTTACCTTTCAGAAAATCCGAATTTAATAAAAAGATGATCATGCATGAGCAGGAAAATGGTTTTTGCAATCTCCCCCGGCGAATAAGCGGGCTGGGTGAGCTGGCAGAAAATCTCTGGTGGAGCTGGAATCCGGCTGCGCGCATGCTGTTTAAGACACTGGATCGACAGGCCTGGAAAGAAAGTGTGCATAATCCGGACAAAATGCTCAAGGAGCTTCCCATAGAGATTCTGGAGGCCGCGGCCGGCAACCCGGATTACCTGCGACAATATGATGCCGTGATGTCCCGCTTTAAAAAATATATGAAAACAAAGGGATGTCCGCTATTACCTGATCTGCCGGATCCAGGGGTTTCTGCTATTGCCTATTTTTCGGCCGAATACGGGCTGCACCGCTCGCTGCCGTTTTATGCCGGCGGATTGGGATTTCTGGCCGGGGATCACCTCAAAGAATGCAGTGATTTGAATGTGCCGCTGGTGGCGGTCGGGTTTATGTATCCGGAAGGGTATCTTCTGCAGCAAATTCGTGATGATGGCTGGCAGGAAAATATCACCGAGACACTTCAACGGGAAGCAGCCGCCATTAATAGAGTTTTAAACGATGATCGGTCGCAGCTCATTGTTAAAGTTCCTTTGATCGAACCGCCGATTTATGTGGCCGTGTGGCGGGTGGACGTCGGGCGGGTGTCCCTGTATCTCATGGACACCGATATCGAACTGAACGAATCATGGAATCGAGGGATATCGGCGCGGCTTTACACCGGCGATCTCGAGCAGCGGCTGCGCCAGGAAATCGTTTTAGGAATCGGCGGGGCCGAAGTGCTCGAGACGCTGGGGATCAGAAGGTTCCTGCTGCATTTAAATGAAGGTCATGCCGCATTCGCCTTACTGGAGCAAATTCGGGACCGGATTAACCAGGGGCTGGATTATCAAAAGGCCATGGAATGGGTGCGAAATACCTCGATTTTTACAACCCACACACCGGTGCCGGCCGGCCATGATGTCTTTCCGTTTCATTTGATAGAGAAATATTTCCACTCCTACTGGCCGGCCCTGGGGCTTGATCATGATGCCTTTTTAAGGCTCGGATTTCATCCGGAAAAACCGCAGGACGGGTTCAATATGACGGCACTGGCGCTAAGGCTTTCCAAATACCGCAACGGCGTCAGCGCAAAGCATGGAGACTTATCGCGCCGGATGTGGCAAAGCCTCTGGACGGAGTTTCCTGAAGGTGAGGCCACCATCGACCATATCACCAATGGCGTCCACGTCTCCACCTGGATTGAGCCCAAGATGCAGCTTCTTCTGGACAAATATCTGGGGTCGAAATGGATTGCAAATCACGATAATCCCCTCATCTGGGAATCAATCGACAAGATACCGGATGATGAGCTCTGGAAAACCCATTATTGGCTGAAGATCAAGCTGATAGATGCCATTCGGGAAAGATCCCGTCTGCGCTGGGCCATGGACCGGGCCAATCCGTCGGTTGCGCTCGCAGGGGGGGCCTTGCTGGATCCCTCCGTCCTGACCCTCGGTTTTGCGCGGCGCTTTGCCACATATAAACGGGCGGATTTGCTTTTTTATGATTTCGAGAGACTCAAAATGCTTTTGAACGACCGCTGGCGTCCGGTTCAGATTATTTTTGCCGGCAAGGCGCATCCGGCCGACGATCCGGGGAAGCAAATATTACAGCGGATTTTCAATGTCAGCCGGAATCCGGATATGGGAGGACGCGTTGCCTTTGTTGAAGATTACGGGGAGCAACTGGCCCAGTATCTGGTTCATGGCGTGGACGTGTGGCTCAACACCCCGCTGCCGCCAATGGAAGCCAGCGGAACCAGCGGCATGAAGGCGGCGCTCAACGGGGTGCCGCAACTCAGTATCATGGACGGCTGGTGGCTGGAGGGTTATAATGGGAAAAACGGCTGGGCCATCGACCATCAGGCAATCGATGGTAACCAAGATCAAACCGATGCCGCTGAAATATACCGCATTTTAGAAGAGGAAGTAATTCCCCTGTATTACGATGTTTCAGAAGCGGGTATTCCTTACGGCTGGGTAAAAATTATGAAATCCTCTATCAAGAGCAATGCCGCTAGGTTTTCGGCCCGCCGCATGGTCAGGGAATATGTCGAAAAATTCTATATTAAAGGACTCCACCACTTATAACCTATCGAAGACTTTCCGCAAAATAAATCCACTTCGATTATACAACAGGTTGTTGACCACTTGTGGATAAAATCATGTACGCGTCTTCAGCTATTTTTAATCCAACCAATGTCGGCGGATATTTGTTCAAGAACCGACTGGTAGGACTACCCATCTACACGGGTTACGCACATCCGGGCGGCTGGGCTAGCACGCTTTTAATCGATCATTACGCCCAGCTTTCAAAATCGGGAGTGGCAATGGTTGTCGTTGCCAATGCGGCAGTTGCAGAGAGTGGAATCATATCGGATTTCAACCTTAGAATCGATAGGGATGATTACATTCCAGGTCTTGCTAAACTGGCCGACGCCATCAAATTGAACGGTGCGTTGGCCTGTTTGCAGCTCAATCATGCCGGTCGGTTTGCAAAAACCGAAAAGCCGCTGCTCCCTTATGCTCTGGATCCATCGAATCTATCCTTCAATATCGCTTCGTTGAAAGACTTCATGAATTTTTTCCCGCTTGAAAGAAGGTTTGACCTGACACGACGGTTTCTGAAATCAGCCAGTACCTGGACGCGTGCCATGACCGCAGAGGAGCGGGAAAGAACGATAGCCGAATTCGGATCGGCAGCATTCCGGGCTTATGAGGCCGGATTCGATATGGTCGAGATCCATGGAGCCGGGGGATATTTGTTATGTCAGTTTCTATCGCCATTTACGAATAAGATTCGACCTGATTTCAGAATGGATTTGACGGAGAGAGCGGCCTTCCCAATAGCGGTTCTTCGGGAGATCAAACGCCGCCTTCCGGACAAATTCCCTGTCGGATATCGACTCATCACGAGAGAATGGGTTCCGGAAGGAATCGATCTTTCTGAATCAATTTCCTTTGCCGAATTATTAGAATCAGAAGGCATTGCATATATTTCTGCCTCAGCAGCCACCTACAATTCTATGTTCTCACCAAAGATTCGAGAAAAGACGGCCAAACCGTGTTACCTAAGGGATGATGTAGCTAAACTTACGAAACATTTGCGGGTTCCAACCATTATTTCGGGCCGAGTCCTTAATCCGGATCTGGCTGATAAATTAATTAAGGACGGCGTTACCCGGCTGGTCGGACTCGGTCGGACATTAAGGGTTGATCCGGAGTGGGTGTTAAAGGCAACAGAACGGAAGCATAGCGCCAGAACCTGTATCAATTGCAATTGGTGCTTAAAAAGGGTGGTGCTGGATAAAGGGTTCAACTGTAGGAGATGGTCAAAACAAATCCAGGAAAAGACCGAGCTCGAGATTAGGCTTTTAAGCAGAAATTATAAAGGCTTATTGGTTGCGATCAACGCCAAAGATCTTGAAGTGCTCCAAGCAGCTCTTCCGAACATATTACCCGATACAAGAAATGTCAAAACAGCTATTTCGCCAACTTTTTTAATTTTGAAATCTAATGAGGAAAAAAATAATTTCGATCTTAAAATCATGGATTTCTTTGAGGAGGCCGCCAGAATTCTTGATCAATGTGGGTTTAAAAACGTTTCGTTCCAAAAGATCGTTAGAGAAGCAAAGGCACCTTATGACCAGGAAGTCCACCTGCAAGTACTTCAAGGGCATCACGGCCTGATATTCATTCCACGTAAAATGAATGAATCCTGGCGCAGAAAAATAGCTTTTCGAGAAAAAGACAAAATTATCGTGTACATTGGTACGAATGCGCGATGTTCAGACGTGTTGGTTCCAGTGGACATGTCCATCAGTACCCTCCTGACGCTAATGTTTTTAAAACAAACTTTTATGGGTAAAGTTGGGCTCAATCTGCATTTTGTGCATGTGCTGACCGGTCCGGCAAGGGCAATTGAGCAAAGATGGTTGAAGATAAAAAAGATCGTTAACATTAGTGCGGACATTCCATTAAGGATGATGGATACGACGGGGGATATTGCAGACGACTTGCTCGAGTTAATCAAAGAGGAGCGCTTTGATACCATCATCATGGGGCGACGCGGGGGCACCAGGATTAAACGATGGCTTCTTGGAAGCGTATCAGCAAAGTTATTGCGCAATGTGACCGATGAAACATTGTTTCTTATTGATTAGGTTCTGTTGCGGAAATTAAAGATTTGCATGGTCGAATATAACAGGACTGATTTCTTATCCGCCCTCAAGAATTTCACAGGTTTTATACATAAAGAAACCATTTTGGCCCTTTGCAAGGTGGCCATATTCACTCGTGTGAAACAGACTGCTGGAGGATCGGGGCTCAAATAAAAGGGGAATGAGATTTTGTAGCGGCTGATCGAGGGTGATAAACAGGTCACTCGGATCTATGATATAATTTTTCTGATACGCCTCAGTGCCATAAACCATATCGCCGTTTTTTATATCATCTGGTTTTGTAGGTCGTTTAATAAGGTAAGGCACGTGCACGCACCTTTCGGATCTGTTTTTCCAGCTGTAGGAGATGTGATGGCGGTTAAAATAGTCCTTGAAAAATTCCTGATGCGACGTGATGATATAGGCGCTGGGCGGAATCAAGGCCTGTTCAGCCGCAATGCTGCCGTGATAATTGAAGGTGTACTGCGTCAGAGCGCCCGTGTCGATTTTCCTGAGAGGCAGCGAAATTTGCGGCCGGGCGGGATCGACAGCAAAGCGGGTATTTAAAAAAACGTGCTTTTTTTCACGACGATTTTTCCATCTCGTCCGCGCGGCTTTAGAAAGCGCCAGTATTTCAGATCGATGACTGCGCCAACTTTCAAGCAATGAAGCAATGCACATATACTGCTTGGCTACCCGTGCACGAATATTCCGGGGTGTCGGATAGCTGCCGGTGGAGGGATCCAGCCTGTTTTCGACAAGAAAAGAGAAAGACTGCAGCATCCCGGCCATATTGCGCAGATTCCTTAGAGAAAGGCCGCCGTGGGTAATGGGTTGATGGATGCTGGTTATTTCTCCGATATAGCGCTGCGACGGAAGCCCCTGCGCGTTTACACGCTGAATGATGTCCGGAAGCAGTCTTGAAAAGCTGAATGACCGTATGCCTTCGTCCACATTCGGATTGTTTGCCGCTTCAAACTGGGCTTCAAAATCCGTAAGATACCCCTGTTTGGCCAGTGATTTTCTCTTCAATACCGCCGATTCATGAATGTCCACTACGACATCCGGCCGCCACCGGTGCATGGCATCGATGAGCCCTCTGCATTCCGGCTCGGTTAAAACCACAAAGTTGGTGCTCAGATTAACGCCGTTGCTGTTGGTCCGGCGTTTTAAATCCCGACCGTCCGGATTGCTGTTGGGAATAATAATAAAATTCATATAGGGCAGGTAGTCGGTGAGATTTCCATCAACCAGATTGCGTGCCGCCAGGAGGAGGGCTTCGGCTCCAGAGGGTTCTGTGCCGTGCTGGGATCCCACGAACATGACCGTCAACTTCTTGCTGTCCTTCCCCGCACCTTTAAACCGATCCATGTTTGAAGAGACCAGCAAAGCATCCACAGGCTTGCCGAGTGCCGATACGGCAATCGTAATTTTTTCTGCCGAAGCGTATCTGCTCGAAAGTTGGGCGAGAAACGACGATATTTCGTGCGAACGGGTCAGCTGCCGGTAGCCGCTGCGCTCAAGGGGTGTAGTGGACGAATTGCTTGAATTGGTAGACCCGACTCCAAACAGGCTTACCCACGCAAACACGACAAAACCGCATTTTAACAACCACCTCATTTTTTTGGTGAGCGCGCCCAAAGATGAACCGCTATTTTCAGGGGTAATTAAGGGTTACTCTGCGCTTAAGACAAAGAAGTCTTTCTGGTCCTGTACCAGGTTCGTATAGCGGTCATTGTTAAAAATGCTGCCGGCAGACTGCAACTCCAGAAAGAGGGGAATGAGCCTTTTTGCCGGTTGATTCAGATCAACCACCAGATCACCGCGGCGAAGCTGATAATCCATCTTGCGTTCCTTAAAAACGTATCGTGTCTGACTCTGTCGGGCATTTATCTTTTCGAAAATTCGACGCTTGATACGTTTAACATGTGCAACGAATGTGGAGCTCTTTTTTGCCCTTCTGTATTTCACATGGTGGCGGGCAAGAATATCCTGGATGAATTTTTGATGGGAAGTGACGATATAGGCGGCCGGCAAAGTCGTCAGCGGTAAGCGCGCCTCGACATCGCCGTGGTAGCGAAAGGTGTGCTTTATCGATTCCCCCGTGTCGATCCTTCGAAGGGGCAGTGTCATTTTAGGATTGGACGGATCGGTCACGTATCTGGATGCGAGATAAAGCGGTGCTTTATTATGAGGATTTTTCCATTTCATCCGGGCTTTACGGGAAATGGCGCTGATTGCATCCCGGTGAGGGCGAATACTTTCCAGAAACGTTGTGATGCAGAGATACTGCTTGGATACCCGCGCATGGATATTCAGCGGCGTCGGATAGGCGCCCGTGGAAGGATCGCGTCTGTTTTCCAAAAGAAATGAGAACGCCCCCATCATTCCGGCCATATTACGCAATATCTCTAAGGAAAGCCCGCCGTTGGTGACGGGCCTGTGAATACTGTGGATACTTTTGATATATCGCTGGGCGGGAAGCCCTTTGGCCTGCACGCGTTCGATGAGCTGCGGCAATATGCGTCTGAAGCTGTAAGAACGTATATCTTGATCCACATTCGGGTTGTTGGCGGCTTCGAACTGAGCCTCAAAATCCATGAGGTATCCCTGCCTGGCCAGAGATTTTTTCTTGAGCGCGGGCGCCTCATGAACATCCAGCACCACATCGGGTGACCACCGGTTCAAGGCATCGATGATACCTCTGGATTCTGATTCGGTAAGGATCATGTAATTTCGGTTGATGTCGATATTGTGGGCGTTTTTCCTGGACTTTAAATTTCTCCCATCCGGATTGCCGTTGGGAATGAAAATAAAATTCATCTCATCCAGATAAGGACCGAGTGTTCCCTTGAGGATATCCGTTGCGACGCGCAGCAACGCTTCCGCCCCGGAGGGTTCCGAGCCGTGCTGGGATCCCAAAAACAAAACGGTTAACTTATCATCATCCCGCATCCTGTTTTTGAAGAGACTCAAATTTGAAGAAACAAGCAGGGCATCCACGGGGTTGCCTAGCTCGGATTCGGCAATAGAAACCTTTTCTGCCGATGGGTAATGATGGGCCAGCAGGGAAAGAAATGCCGAGATTTCGGACGAGCTGGACAGCCGCATGTATCCGCTATTTTCAAGCGGTGTTAAACGTAAAGCGCTGCTGTACAGCACACCGAATAGCAGAATGAATATGGACAGTGCGCAGATGATTTTCTTTGAGGTTGCCATATGAGATCCGACCATGCATGAAATATTCCACTAAGAATCGAGGTGCGGAACTTTCACAGTATACTAATCTACGGTTCGAAAAATGTCAAAATTTTCTTATTCTATCGTATCTTATTTATTATTTATTGCTAAATATCAGAAGCCCGGCACCAAATGCGATCCCTTGCGATGGGTGATCGGTACTTCGGCACAGCCCTGGAGTTGCATAAGCAGCAGGAAGGCAGCAATCAGGCCGCCATGATTTTTTTAACTTTGCTCATTTTGCCTGCCTCCGGGTAGTTTAATAGGTATATGTTTGCTGCTTGCAAAAAGATATCCCATCATTTCTGCAGGCCCTTTCATTTCCTTCACGCTAGAATTTTTATTTGCCGAGCCATGCAACCTCGGCATTAATATGAGGTGAAGGCCGTCTGGTTAACTTCTGCGCTTTATTTATTCGGCCCACCGTGATCGAATGATAAAAAGCGGACGATCTACGCGGTTTAAAATACCGGCGGCAACACTGCCGTAAAAAATGCGGGTAAGCCCCCCCCGACCATGACTCGTCATGGCAATGAGGTCCACATCTTCAGCGCTTGCCGCTTCAATGATCTTTTCTACAACCGGTCCATGGGCAACCAGGGTTTTGCAGGCAATCCCTTTATCCCGGAACCTGGATGCAATTCGATCAAGGTAAGACTCGCTTTCTTCCAATTTCGCGTCCATGGCGCTGGCACTGATGCTGGTAAATGTTTCGCCAATCCCATTGGAATAAGTCGGTTCGACGACCCGGATAAAGATGACGGTTGCCTTGTACCGGCTCGCCAACTCTCTCACGTGGGGACGGATCATTTCCGCTCTTTTTGATCCGTCTAGCGGGACCAAAATTTTCTTGTACATGCTTAAACTCCTTTTTAAATCCACCGGCTGAGGAACCGGGATAAATATCATCAGCGCAACGGCGTTTATTGACTTTAACGTTATTACCCGTGTCTGAAGTAATAATCGTAATCGGCACCAATCTCTTCAAGATCTTCTTCGTCCATTTCATAAACTTCATACCCGGTGACATCAATTCGGCAGCGGCCGTCTTTAGTTCGGGTGATAATGCCGGTGGCTTCAACTTTGTTGCCGACTTCATACAACAGATTTTTACCCTCCTCATTCAGTTTAACCACATAAATATTGTCTCCGGTTGCAATACCCACCCGGGCGGCATTCCGGCGATCCCCAATTTCTTTGACTATTCCAATGATCATTATTTCTTTGTTATTATCTTTTTGTTCCTTTCCCATCTTGTCTGCTCCAGAGATTAATATTGATGCTTAAATACCACCTTGCTATTCTTACTAGCAAAAAGTGTGCTAATATTATAACTATTTTAAATCATTATATTTTTAAAAAATAACAGCCCAAAATCGGAATTGCTGGTTCCGATCATAGACGGGCAGCCCGCTCCTGTAGAAAGGGGGATTTTTGATTGACGGTGGCGCATTCCGCTGACAGAAACCGGCAAACAGGTCATTGAAGACGTTGCGCACCGCTACTTCAAAGCGCTGTTCACCAGGCATAAAGGTAGGGTCAGACATGCGGCGGGAGATGCCGAAATGTATCCCCGCCAGTTGAACAAGCTGGTGGCCGAATATGGGATTAAATCAGAAATATATGAAGCTTGAAACAAATTCGACAGTGGAATGTATTTTGCGGTCAGCAGGCCGCATATATTAGTTAAATATCAAATAGTTAAGTCCATGTTTTTTAGCAGTTCATGCGAATAAAAAATCAGAGCAAATAAACATTTCAAAATCAGCTAATTTAGGTCTGCTTTTTAATCGTAATCAGAACCAGGAGTTCTACCTCATCAGTCGGCCGCATCCTATCTGTCGGAATACCTTTCCTTGCGCTCTTTCAGCCGCAAAAAAGGCATTTTTATCCGTATTTAAGTAGTCAATTCAAATTCGTAATACAAATTATCTTTTGATTCTGCTTTGGCGAGGACTTCCTTTAGCAAGCTGTCTTCTTCGGCCTGAGCATATCCGGCGCTGATTCGAATGATATGCCCGTTGCCGACTTCCTTGTTCAGCAAGTCCTTTAGTCTCAACTCTTGGGACAGCCTGGTTGAGAACCTGCGGGCGTCTTCCATTTCGGCGCTGTGCAGAACCACGAGGATTTTGTCCAGGCTGTAGCGTGAGCAGGTATCCGTGATACGAAGTCGGTTCTGGATTTGAGCGGCAAAATTTTTGAGTACGGTCTGACCGGTTGCATGCCCCAGGTTTTCATTAATTTCATTTAGGTTTTCTATCGTAAATATAATCACAGAGAAGCTAATCTGGTGACGTTGCAGCCGCGCCATTTCTTCTTGAAATCTTCGTTCTCCCTGCAATAGGGTGGCCATGCCGGTCAGGGCGTCGCGGGGTTTTTCCAGCCCATTTATAAACTGCCGAACAACCGGATCAGAAAACCGCTGAATTTCACGGGGTGTGCCTTCAAAGCGGATTCTGCCTTCATCCAGCATGGCGATGCGCTGGGAAGAATAAAATATGTCCGGAATTTCATGACTGATCATCACGACTGTCAGGTCGAATTTTTTCTGTAAATCGACAATCATGCTGTAGACTGCGTTTCGGCGGATGGGATCGAGACCCGTGGTGGGTTCATCAAGCAGGACCACCTCCGGGTCAGTTATGAGGGCCCGTGCCAGCGCAACCCGTCTTTTCGTGCCGCCGGAAATCTGAGCGGAATACTTTTCATGAACGCCTTGAAGTTCGAAAAGCTGTAATTTGTCTTCCACCCGTTTTTTAATTTCCGATTTCGGCAAAGATGTTCCCTCACTCAATGGCAAGGCAATGTTTTGATAGACTGTCAGGGAGTCAAAAAGAGCTGCTTCCTGAAATACGTAGCTGAATTTTTCCCTTAGTCTATATATTTCCTTACGCTTCATCTTTGACAGGGGGTATCCGTATAAGAAAATCTCCCCTGAGTCGGGCTGCATCAGTCCAATGATGTGCTTTAGCATTACACTTTTGCCCACCCCGCTTTTGCCGATGATAGCGGTCACCTCTCCCTGATAAATACTCAGGCTGACTTCTTTGAGTATCTGGTTTGTTCCAAACGTCTTAGATACCTTGTCAAACTGGATTAGGGGTTGTCTCATTATGTTTAATACCATTAGTCAGCTTCAGAAATCAGGATTGATGTCTGGCATGTTTCGGTGGACTTTGCCAGTGGCCCATCTTGTATTCGTAATGATGCGGTCGCCAATTTTTTTCACGAGACCGCCACCTGTGAACGCAGGAGTCTCAATAGATACCGTTGAGCCAGTAGATCGGAGCTGACCACACCCAGGACAGTTCCATCCTCGACGACCGGCATGGCTGAAATTTGGTTTTGTTCCAGATCGGTTACGATATCCAGGATGCTTTCAGTCGGATTTGCCGAAATCACCTTGCGGGTCATAATCTTTTCTACGCTGCCCTCGCAAACGCCTTCGGCTGTGGCCCGGGTAATGTCCCAGGTAGTGACAACACCGGCAAGCCTGCCATCCTCTGAAAGCACGGCAATAATATTGCTCTGCGATTCGACGATCAGTGCTGCGGCCTCCGCCAACGCGGCCTGAATGCCCACAGTGGGCATCGGTTCCATGATGTCTTCGGCCGTGCGTTCCTTTTCTCTTGTAGCTAAACGATTAAGGCTGATACTTTCGGCGGCCTGGCAGGGCAACAGCTCCGCATCGGAGGCTAGCAGGTCGACCAGTTCGGTCATGTTGCGTCGAATCGAACTTTCCCTGAACGCCATACCGGCTTCCAGGCGTCTGGCGGAAATTTCACTAAATTCAACGGCATTTTGGGCAAGCCAATTATCAACTGCCTTACGCTTGCCGAGTATTTTGGAAGGAATCTCAAGATTTGCAGGCGTTGGAATAAGGTGTTCCTGAGCCGCAAAAATGACACCACCGGAGTTGACCAGATAATCGTTGGCGATCATGATGCCTTTGCGGCGGTAAACTTCCTGTTCCATACGGATCCGTGATGCTTTGCGATTCGGGTCCGGGGAGTAAGTGTTGGCACCCTCGATGATCAGCGACCAGTTTCCCATGCGCTCTACACTCATCGAACATGCCTCTGTGGGAAGCACTCCCAGGTAATTAAACAAGGGGGCTGCCGGTATAAAACAGAAGGCCGACTCGCGCAGCAGGCTGTTGGCGTCGGTCGAAAATTTGGTGGGATGACGATGCCCCAGCGACGTGATTTCCTTATCGTAGAATTGACGCGTCACCAGACCCTGCCGTGTTGCCATCATCAAAAGTTTGTCAACCGGTAAACCGGTTCCATCGTAAAGGTAACCCTGGAGGTCATTGATCCCGATGACTTTTGCCGCTGTAAATTTTTCGAGCAGAATCCGGGCGGCATGTGCGCCGACTGCCCCGAAGCCCTGAATAATGACGGTAAGCTCCTCAGGGGAAGGCATTTTTAACCGGCCGAACTGAGGCAGGACCGTCAGACGCGGCATTATTTCGAGCAGTCTTTCAAGCGCAGTAATCAAACCTCCGGCGGCGGCCCCCAATTCGTCGATGCGGTTGCCGCCCATATCGGCGGGCTTGGACACGGCACTGTCGATGCCGTTTTCGATGGCAATTGTTTTCATGTCGGCGTCGTTGGTGCCGACATCCGGACCGGGCACATAGAGGTCCCGATAACGACGAAGCAGGCGTGCGAATCTTTTCACCACTTCGGAGCGTTTTGCCGGGGACAAGTCGGGCTCGGCGACAATTCCGGCTTTTCCGCCGCCATACGGCAGATCGGCTGCCGCGTTTTTGAGGGTCATGCCCCGGGCCAGATTGTGAATGTCCGCCGGCGTGATGTCGGGCAGCATGCGGATGCCTCCCATAGAGGGGCTTCCCATCGCCAGATTATCGATCACCAGAAAGCCGCCGACTTCCAAAGCGGAGAGTTCATCCCAGATGCACGCAACCAGTCTGGGGCCGAGACGGTCGCAATTGATCCCCAAACGGGAGAGGAGGTGCTCGTCCGTATAATTAAATTCCAGAAAACATCTTTCTCCATCGCGTGAGATACGCGTCTTGATGGCGGTTTCCGGAAGATGGTCCTTCAGGTATGTGTGCATGATTCCGGGTATCATCGCGCAGTTGCTCCTTGCGGCTGTGCTATGCAGTTATTTTAGTGGGTTGGTAAGAAAATATTGGGTTTTGCCGATTCAAGAGCACTTCTTCCGTAATTGTACATTCCTGTAAATATGCTATCGAAGGCAATTCGTACATGATATCCAGCATGCATATTTCTAGAATCGCCCGCAAGCCCCTGGCGCCGGATTTGTGCTTGATGGCCTCTTTTGCAATCGCCTTCAGGGCACCGTCGGTGAATCTCAATTTGACCCCCTCCATTTCAAAGAGTTTTTGATATTGTCTGATCAAAGCATTTCGGGGTTCTTGCAATATCCGAATCAGGGCCGCTTCGTTTAAATCATGAAGCGGTGCGATTACCGCCAGGCGACCTAAGAACTCGGGGATAAAGCCGTAATTCAGCAGATCTTCTGTTTGGACCTCTTTGAAGATGTCGCCGATATTTCCCTCTTTATTGTGAACAACACTGGCGCCAAATCCAATGGCTTTTACACCTGTGCGGCGTTGAATAATTTTCTCAAGACCGGTAAATGTGCCGCCGCAAATGAACAGAATGTTGGTGGTATCAATCTTTATGAAATCCTGCTGGGGATGTTTGCGGCCACCTTTTGGCGGCACACTGACAACCGTGCCTTCCAGAATCTTTAAAAGGGCCTGCTGGACACCCTCGCCGGAAACATCCCGGGTGCCCGAAGGAAAATCCGATTTTTTGGCGATCTTATCTATTTCGTCGATATAGACGATGCCGCGCTGGGCTCGATCGATGTCATAGTCGGCGTTTTGCAGCAGATAAAGAATGATGTTTTCAACATCTTCACCGACATAGCCGGCTTGAGTTAGATTGGTTGCATCGGCGATCGAAAAAGGCACATCAAGAAACCGGGCCAGTGTCTGGGCCATCAACGTTTTACCGCTGCCGGTGGGACCGATAAAAAGAATATTGCTTTTTTCAAGCGCCACATCGTCGCGGCCGGGGCTGGTAGACAATCGTTTGTAATGATTGTATACGGCTACCGAAAGAATTTTTTTGGCCAGTTCCTGTTCAATGACGTAGGCGTCCAGCTTTGTCTTTATTTGTTTTGGTGTAAATCCCTCATATTGTTTTTTCTTATCTTTGATTTCCCGGTCTTCAAGGATTTCGCCGCAAAGCCGAACACATTCGTCACAGATGTATACAGCTGGTCCCGCAATCAATTTTTTGACAAGAGATTTATCTTTTCCGCAAAATGAACAAGATAATCTATTTTGATTATTATCATTTTCAAGCATTTTAGGCCGCCTTCTGTTCAAATTGATAAAGATCATAACGATTTGGGATGATAAAATCAATTGGGCCATAGGCCTTGGTTTCCTCGCTGCTCATATAAAAATCCCGATATTGAAAATCTCCAAAAGATCCAGATAAAAAGAAGGGGAGGGCGCATTTTCTGAGAGCACTCCCTCCCCTCCGGTTTCAGTTTCCGTTAATCCGCCGGGATGACTGGCGTGAAAAACTTACCGGACCACAGAATCCACGTGATGAACAAAGTCCAGACGGCATTGGCGGTCTGGGAAATCCAGCAGGCAATCGCCGGTCTGCCACCGCCGACCGATACCAGCTCCCTGAAATTGGTTTCAAGGCCGATGGAAACGAAGCAAAGCACAAAAAACCAGTTGCGGTAGGTTTTACCAGCATTTCCGATCTGCTTGGCCACTTTTTCGCCCCAAATCGGTTCGGCGATGAATGAGACAACCAGAGAGGCGACGATAAAGCCAAGGACAAACTTTGGGAAACGGTACCAGATCTCCATAAAAGAAGGTTTCTCGGCGCCTTCTCTGCGATCCAACGATATGGTGGCCCACAGGGCTATCAAAAAGGCCGCAACCCCGATCAGCACGTTCTGGGACATCTTTACCAGCGCGGCAACTTTGTAGGCAGCATCTCCACCGACGATCCCGCCGGCCGCCACCACCGCCCCGGTGTTGTCGATGACCCCGCCGATCCAGGCCCCGGCCCAGTTGTTTGGAAGGCCCAATAGCTCGGCAAGCGGCGGCATCACCAGAATCAGAACGACCGCACAGACGAGCACCCAGGCCACCATATAGCTAATTTCTTTCCTATCGCCCTGAATGGCACCACCGGCGGCGATGGTAGCCGACACGCCGCAGATGGCGTTGGCCGAGGCGATAATGGCACTGAAACGTTCGAAAACTGCAAATTTACGGCAAATCCAGTAGGTCATAAACCACACCGCTGAAGCAACCAGAATCGCCTGCACCAGTCCTCACTCTGCCAGACTGGCTTTTGAGAACCACCGTTACTCATTTGTCCACCCTCCTAAGTAAATGGTTAATGCTTTTACCCGCCGGCTATCCGTCTGTCGGCCGTCGGGTAGAACGTGAACACGCGGTTCCGATTTTGTTACCTTATTTTGTTGGAACTTTATCCCACCGGTCTATCTGATTTCTTCCTCCTTTCTTTATTTGCACCCTGGCTTACCCCCTTTGTCGACCCCACCACTAATTTCACCTGACGGCTCAATCGAGCCAATGTTACCCCTGCCGATAGAATCCCTCGTATCACGGTCACCGCCTGTAACTGCAGCACTGTTATTGTTATCGGGGTGCTCCGCGACGTTTACGAGGCTGTAGTCAGGTGTGGCACAGCCAGCTAAAAAAGTCACTACAAAGACGCCCGATACAAGTAAGGCAATCGTCACCACGATTGCGGCTCTTTTTGGCGAGTACAAATCTTTTCTCATTTGATATAACCCCTTTCCTATATCGCTTTTAAATCAACTCAGTACTTATTCTTAAAAGGCACTGATGCACCAGTTGCTTCTTTTACTCCATTTTGTTAGATTTGGATACACCCGGGTCTTTATTATTAGAGCAATCCATGTGCCAATTATTAGAGCAATCCATGTGCCAATTATTTAACCTGCTGAAATTAATGTTATTCATGTCTTCTTACAGATCGGTGATCGGAACTGTCGGTTCATATGTCGGGGAAAAACCGGAACCGGGAATTCTTCTCTGAAGAGGTATTGAACTTCCTATTTTTCCTATAAGATTTTATTTGGGAAAACGTGTTTTTCCATATGATTCAGCGACTTTTAGTGCTCATTCAGTGCTTTGCTTTTGGATCTTTACCAAATGATAAAAGTGGCATACCTATTGCCTACTGAAAATAACTTTTGACTCAATTTTGAAATTTAGCGGAGGTGGAGAGTTGCAATGAGAGCATATCAGGAAAATTATGCAGGCCTTTGATTGGACCATCCCAGATGTTTTCCCGTTCCGTAACATTTCACCTGTATATGCAAAGGTAATCGGAGATCGTTATGTTGAATTATTTTTTTAAAAAAGAGCTGCAGCTTGAGAAACTGATTTACAGCTATCTTGAAAATCTTGGCATGATTCAAAACCATTTTGTCAAAGCCATGAATATCTGTCTGAAAGATGGGAGCTGTGATGATTTTTGCTTTCTTGTGGATCAGACCCACAAATTTGAATCCAGAGCGGACGACCTGCGGGATGAAATCAACGAATTGATGTACAGTCGTGCTCTGATTCCCGAATCGCGGGAAGATATAATGGCACTGCTCGAACGCATTGATCGGATTCCGCGATCTTTCGAGCAAATTTTAAATATGATTCGGACCCAAAAAATTTTTTTCCCTGAAGACCTGATTCTCGATATTCAGGAGCTTATCCGGATTTCAATGGAAAGCTGCGACCTGATGGCCAAGCAGGTTGATGTGATGATTAAAAAAAAAGAGGGCATCAGGGCCTTAATGGCAACAATTGACCAAAATGAAAGCCATTGTGATCATATAGAGCGGCGGATTATTGTGAAACTGTTCGAATCCGATCTCGAACCTTTTTTGAAATTGCAGTTAAAAGAACTGGTAATTGTCCTGGGCGAAATCTCCGATCAGGCAGATCGGGTTTCGAAGGGGGTGAATATCATGACCATGAAACGGCGTGTCTAATGCTTTCGCTTCTGAGTGGAATCTTTCTGGGATGGTCTCTGGGTGCCAATGATGCCGCCAATGCCTTCGGTTCGGCGGTTTCCTCAAAGATGCTCAGGTTTTGGACCGCCGCTGTTTTAGCCGCTGTTTTTGTTTTGCTGGGTTCAGTTTTGGAGGGTCGGGCCGGAATCGACACCTTGCAGGGGTTGACCCAATTGACCCTAAAAAAGGCCACGGCGGCATCGGTTGCAGCAGCGATTACCGTGACGCTGATGACACTCTTGGGGCTTCCGGTTTCAACATCCCAGGCTGTTGTCGGTGCCATTTTAGGAATTGGATTTTTAAATCGGCAACTGGATCTAAGTGGATTAAGCAAGGTTGTGGTCTGTTGGCTGGGCACGCCGGTTGGCGGTTTGATAATTGCGATTCTTGTTTATAAGGTGCTTTCAGAGGTTCTCAACCGCATAAATATCGATTTATTCCGAACCGACATTCTCATACGACTCTTATTAATCGTGGCGGGATCCTATGCGGCTTACGCCCTGGGGGCCAACAACGTTGCCAATGTCACCGCCGTATTTGTAGGAGCCGGTCAGATCAGTGTATTTTCGGCCACCCTTATCGGCGGGTTGAGCATCGCGCTGGGCATATTAACGTTCAGTCGACCGGTAATGGAGACAATCGGTAAAAAACTGGTGCGCCTGGATCCTTTCTCGGCGCTGATTGTCGTTCTGGCCGAGGCGATCACCGTGCATTTTTTTACCTTTGTGGGCGTGCCGGTCTCGACGTCCCAGGCGGTGATTGGAGCAGTAATGGGTGTGGGGATCGTCAAGGGTGCCAATACAGTCAGCCGGCGAACACTGACCCATATATTGTTTGGATGGTTACTGACACCGGCGATTGCCTTTTTCATCGCTGTTGCACTCTATTTTGCCGTTAATCTTCGATTTATACCTGAGTTCTAAGCAAATGGCACGGATCTTCACGCTGGATCATGATGGCATGCCGATAATTATAATGCGAGGTTAAACATGTCTGAAAGTCAAGTAAAAGTTCAATCACAACCGTTACCTTTAGGGGAAGTGATTCAATCCAACGACACTGCTCAAATCGAAGCTGCTTTCGAGGATTTGCCGCCGGTAGAAATGGCCCGCATGATTTCCAGCCTCAACAAGGACGATCACATTCATCTTCTTGAATTACTGGGGCCGGAGAAATCCGCAAGCATAATTTCGAAAATATCCGGTCTGGGTGCGGCGAATATGGTTGCGCAACTGACTTCCGAACAGGCGGCACCGATCGTAAATGAACTGCCACGTCAGATGCAGGTCAACCTTCTCAGGGGCATGAAGAAAACTAGAGTCAGCGAGATACTGCACGCCATAAAACCACATAAGGTCAAGCAGATCGAAAGGCTCATGCGTTATCCGGAGAATACGGCCGGCGGACTGATGATCACCGAATACCTTTCTTACCCTGAAGGCATGCGGGTCAGCGAGGTGCTGGATGATCTGCGTGAACACGGCGAGACCTATTCTGATTTTGATATTCAGTATGCCTATGTGGTTTCTGAAACAGGCCTTTTAAGCGGTGTGTTGCGGTTGCGGGACCTTCTCATGGCACCCCGAGACAGGGTAATCAGCGAAACGATGATTAAAACACCCCTGCACATCAACATCAATGCCTCCCTGCGGGATTTGAAGGATTTTTTCAGGCAGTATGCGTTTTTGGGCGCTCCGGTAACCGACGATGAAGGCCAACTGGTCGGTGTTATCCGGAGTTCATCTGTGAGAGAGGCAGCCAACCGGCAGAATAACCAGCTATTTTTAAAATTTGCCGGTATCATCGGCGGCGAAGAGTCCAGGAGCATGTCACTGTTCAAGCGATCGTCGCGTCGTCTGTCCTGGCTCAGCATCAACATTGTTCTAAATATTGTCGCTGCCAGCGTTATTGCGCTTTATCAGGACACCCTCGAAAAGGCAATCGTGCTGGCCGTATTTTTGCCGATTATCTCGGATATGAGCGGTTGCTCGGGAAACCAGGCGGTAGCCGTAAGCATTCGGGAACTCACGCTGGGCCTGGTGCGGCCGCGTGAACTATTTCGTGTGCTGAGCAAGGAATCGGCTATTGGCGTTGTCAACGGGATCGTACTGGGGATGCTGCTCGGTGCTGCCGCCCTGCTGTGGAAAGGCAATCCCTATCTCGGGCTGGTCGTGGGTGTGTCACTGGCAGCAAATACAATGGTGGCGGTAAGCTTCGGCGGCCTGGTCCCGCTGATTTTAAGAGGAATGCGAACCGATCCGGCGTTGGCGTCGGGGCCGCTTTTGACAACCATAACAGATATGTGCGGGTTTTTCTTTGTCCTGAGCTTTGCGTCGTTAATGCTTCCCAAATTATCCGGATAGCTTCCACAAAACGATAAGGAGACATTATGGAGAAGCGACAGAAATTTTCCATCTGGTATGTGCTGTTGGGTGTCTGGTTTGTTTTGATTTTGCAAAATTATATCACCGGCATGTTTGCGATAAAGACCATACCCTACAGCGAATTTTTAAAATTATTGAAGGAAAACAAAGTTGGCGAAGTCGCCATCAGTGCCAATCAGATCCAGGGCAAGATCAAAGCTGAAACCAACGGAAAAGAACAGATGTTTAAAACAGTGAGAGTAGACGCGGATACGTCCAAGCTTCTGGAGCAGTATGATGTCAATTTCAAAGGTGAGATCGAATCGCATTTGCTCCCGACCCTGCTGTCATGGGTTGTGCCGGTATTATTGTTTTTCGGCCTCTGGTTTTTTCTGATGAAGCGCATGGCCGGCCAGCAGCCCGGGTTTATGACCCTGGGCAAAAACAAGGCCAAGATTTACATGCAGGAAGAAATCGATGTGCATTTCGGAGATGTGGCCGGTGTGGATGAAGCCAAAGAAGAGTTGATGGAGGTGGTTGAGTTCTTATCGGAGCCGGGCAAATTTACCGAGATCGGCGGCAAAATCCCCAGGGGTATTTTGCTGGTCGGTCCGCCGGGGACCGGGAAGACCATGCTGGCAAAGGCCGTGGCCGGTGAAAGCGGTGTGCCGTTTTTCAGCATGAGCGGATCGGAATTTGTTGAAATGTTTGTCGGGTTGGGTGCAGCGCGCGTAAGGGATCTTTTTGAACAGGCCAAACAAAAGGCGCCCTGCATTATATTCATCGATGAGCTCGATGCCCTGGGGAAAGCGCGCGGTTTTGGAACGGTGGGCGGGCACGACGAAAGGGAACAGACCCTAAACCAGCTTCTGGTGGAGATGGACGGGTTCGATCCCAATGTCGGCGTTATCCTGCTGGCAGCCACCAACAGACCTGAAATATTGGATCCTGCGCTTTTGCGGCCCGGACGATTTGACCGCAATATCCTGGTGGATCGGCCCGACAAGAAGGGGCGCGAAGACATTCTGAAGGTGCACTTGAAAAACATCAAAGTCTCCCAAGATCTCGATCTATCGGTTCTTGCGGGTATGACGTCGGGCATGGTCGGCGCCGATCTGGCCAATCTCGTCAACGAGGCCGCCCTGCTGGCGGTCCGCCGCAAGAAGAAAAAGGCCGGCATGGCGGAGTTCGAAGAGGCGGTTGAACGGGTAATCGCCGGGCTGGAGAAGAAAAATCGGTTGATTAACCCGAAAGAAAGAGAAATCGTGGCCTATCACGAAATGGGTCATGCGATTGTGGCATTGTCTTTACCCGGTACCGAGCCGGTTCAAAAAATATCAATCATTCCGCGCGGGATTGCCGCTCTGGGCTACACCATGCAAACGCCGACCGAAGACCGCTTCCTGATGAGCAAAACCGAACTGCTCAACAAAATCGCGACGCTGCTTGGCGGACGGGCGGCAGAGGAGATCGTATTCGAAGATATCTCCACCGGCGCCCACAGCGACCTGGCGCGTGCCACCGACATCGCGCGCAGCATGGTCAAAGAATACGGCATGAGCCCGAAAGTCGGCCAGGTCTATTTTGCCCGCGAAAAAAGAAACCAGTTTCTGAACATCCCGATGGAAGGCGCTGCCGAGTACAGTGAAGCCACCGCCGAGCTCATCGATAACGAGGTCGGGGAAATCATCAATGACCAGTATACCAAAACGCGGAAAATCCTCGAAACGCGCAGAGATATTCTCGACCAAGGCGCCCGGTTGCTGCTTGAAAAAGAAAAAATCGAAGGCGAAGAAATAAAGAATCTTTTGGGAAAACAGAAAACCTGACGGCAAGCACGCGGGAAGGATTGGCGCATGCATCGAATTAAAATTTTTATCAAAAACGCATTACCAGCGCATCCGGACTTCCTGGATCGCCTGGGGGGTGCTGCGTTCGATGGTGAAGGTGATCCCTCTTCTTTTGATCACCGTCCCCGGTGCGGGTATCTCGCCGGACTTTTCCAGTAGAAATCCGGCCAGCGTGGCATATTTGCCTTTGGGAAGCTGGATGCCCAGCTCTTCCTCGAGGCTGTCAACCTCGATGCGGGCGCTCACAATATAGTCTTTTTTAGAAATCTTGCGTACCCATTGTACCGGTTTTTCACCATCGTCATATTCATCTTCCATTTCCTCCACGACTTCTTCCATGATGTCTTCCATGGTTACCAGGCCGGCGGCGCCTCCGAACTCATCTACAACCACGGCCACCGTATCGCCGTCTTTGCGCAGATCCAGGAGCAGTTCGCTGATATCTTTGGACGGGGGGACGAAGCGAACGTCGCGAATAAAAGGCTTTATGGGCTGGTGCGGTTTGGCATCGAGAAGTTCCAAGGCGTTGAGCACGCCCACGACCTTATCCACCCGCTCAGCATATACCGGCAGGCGGATATGGGCTTGCGCATGCGCCAGCGCGATGGCCTCAGCGCAGGTGGCACTCTGTTCAATGGCGGCCACATCGATCAAGGGAATCATAACTTCATAAGCCGTTGTTTCTGAAAAGCTGAAAATGCGCTGGATCATGTCCTTTTCCACCGGCTGGATATCTCCCTCGGTAGCCGGCATCTGCAGCATGGTAAGAATCTCCTCGCGAAGGATGAAGGGATTTTGGGTCTTTTGGCCGAAACTCCATGTGAGCAGACGCGTTATAAGCGAGAATACAATGAGTATGGGGTAGAATATGTAGGAGAACAGGCGCAGCAGAAAAACCGCACGCGGGGTGATGGTGTTGGCGCGCTGCTGGAAAATGCTTTTGGGCACAATTTCCCCGAATATCCAGATCAATGGCGCCACCAGGATAATGGCATACCAGCTGTTTTGCACCCCGAACAATTCGATCATTAAAGCCGTAACAATGGTTGTGTTGCTGACCACCGCGATATTGGTCCCGACCAGGGTGGTGGACAGCAACCACTCCGGCTTTTTGAGCATTGTCAGGGCCAGTTTGGCCCCGCGGGACCCTTTGGCGGCTTCATGGCGAAGCTTGATCTGATCCGCGCTGACCACCCCGATTTCTGAACCGGAAAAGAAGGCTTCCATCAAAAGGAAGATTAAAATTAAGATCGGGGTCAACAATAGGTCCATGGTTTCACTATCTTCTCACTTCAAGCAATTCGGCAGGCCGGAGACCGGCCGGGTTTGTGATTTATTCCTTCGCGTCCTGCTTTTTGTCTGGGTCATCGGAAGATTCGGGCGGCTTTTCTTCAGGTGACGCCGCTTCTGGGGTTTCTTCATACTCAACCGTCTTAATACGGTTTTCTTCTACTTCGGTTACCTGAAACCGGAATCGGTCGATGTCAATTTTGTCGCCTTCGGGTGGAAGTTCGCCGTAATGGTGCAGCAACAGGCCACCGATGGTTTCGCCCCATTCCTCGGAAAGATCCGAATCCATTTCCTGGTTGAATTCTGCGATGGGCATACTGCCGTCCACAACGTAGCGACCCTCGCCCAGAGCCTTGATACTGACCTGGTGGACCTCGTCCGATGGGCTGTGAATTTCACCGAAAATGCACTCCAGCAGATCTTCCATGGTGACCAGACCGGTGACACCGCCATATTCGTCAACGGTAAGGGCAATGGACAATTTGCGCTCCCGGAACGTACGGAAAAGATCGGCGGCCAGTTTGGACTCCGGTACAAAATACAGTTTTCGTAAAAGTTCCTGCAATTGGCGAGGATCCTGCGAAAACTTCTCGATGTCGATTCCCAGAAGATCTCTGGCGTGCAGAATACCGCAGACATTATCGCGGTTTTCCTGATAGATGGGAATCTTCGTGTGGCGGGATTTGCACACCTCGGCGATGATTTCCTCCAGCGGCGTATCCAGGGCCTGAAAAAAGATATCGGAACGGGGTGTCATGACATCTTCCAGGGTTTTGTTGCCGAAGTCAAATATCTGTTCAATAAATTGGGCTTCAAAATGATCCAAAGCGCCCTCGCCGACTGCCTCCCGGGCGAGGATTCTGACCATATCTTCGGTGATAATATTGCCGCGGGAGCGTTCCCTGCCGATAATGAGGGTAATAATCCAGTCTGCTATTTTGCGGACCACCATTCGTACCGGCTTGATCAACCAGGCAAAGACGTCGATAGGCCGACTCTGAATACCGGCTAAAACGACGTTGTGACGGATGGCCAGAACCTTGGGCGTAATTTCACCCACCACCAGCAGCAGCGGCACCATAATAAGCAGGTTGATCCATTTGCTTTCCGCGCCCAGCACCCTGATCACAATAGCAGCGGAGATAACCGAAGCCGTTACGTTCACCAGTTCGTTGCCGATCAGAATGGTAATGATGAGCCGTCGCGGTTGGCTTAGCAGGCGCTGAATGAGGTCAAATCGGGGGTGTTGATCCCGCCGCATTTGCTCAAGCTGTACGTCGCTCAGGGAAAAAAGTGAAGTTTCGGAACTGGAAAAAAAGCCTGAAAAGCCCATCATGAGGATAAAAAGGCCGACTTCAAGCCAGAGGATATAATCCATGATTTGATATGTATTCGTTTTTTGTCGGGTAGGTTAATAGCAAATTCGAGTTGGAAATCGGTATCGGATATTGCCAAACTGATAGAAAATTCAAACGCGTGTAAAAGGCTCCTGATTTCTATCGAATCCACCGGTGATTGTCAACTCGGTTTTGCATGAATCCCATTGGTTCGATCAATTTACCTTTTGATTGATTTTAGCTATATTGTTAGCTAAATTCCAGCAGATCGGGTTTGAATGTAATCCATTTTCAAGAGGAGGAGTAAAATGACCAAAAATCCGGAAAAAATGATTGTCGTACCGATCGATGGTTCGGAGAATGCATTGAATTCTCTGGATTATATCAACCGTATTTTTGGACCCAGGCACAATTTAAGAATATCGCTGGTATACCTTGTGCCGAAATTACCGTCGATTCTTATCGAAGAAAGCAGAAAAAGTCGCGAGACGATGAATCAGCTGCGGGAAATCGAAAAAAGAAGCAGCCAGTTGGCCGAGCGCATTTTGAAAGATGCCAAAAACCGACTGAAGGGTATCGGATTTACCCAGAAAACAGTCGAGGCGGTTTTTCGCAACATCGAGGTCGGCGTTGCCCGGGATATCTGTAGTTGGGCCGAGAACCATAAAAAGGCGGATGCAATCTTCATCTCCTCACGCGGACGCAGCCGCCTGGAGGCTTTTTTTACAGGTGAGATTGCAAACAAGGTACTGGAATATGTAAAGCTGTGCCCGGTCTGGATGGTCAAGGGCAAAGTGAAAAGTAAGAATGTGCTGATGGCGGTTGACAATTCGGAAAATGCCATGCGGGCTGTGGAACATGCCGGCTTTCTTCTTGCGGGCTGCGATCTAAGCGTAACGGTATTTCATTCAAAACGGGATCTGAGGCGTTTTGTTCCCAAAGAAGTCGTGCAGGAATTTCCGTCGGTTCAGAAATTCTGGCAAAAAAAAGCCGGAGATGTCGTTGCGCCTTACATTAAAAAAGCCCGTGCAATGCTCATCCAGGCAGGGCTTGACGAAAACCGGATATCGGTGAAGCTGGTTGACGGCAGCCGCAGCGCCGCCAGGGATATTTTAGAGGAGGCAGAAGAAAATGCCATCGGCACGGTTATACTTGGCAGAAAAGGATATTCGAATGTCAAGGATTATTCCATGGGCAGTACCACCAAAAAGATCCTGGATAGAGCATCGGACATGGCTGTTTGTATTGTACCTTAATTCTTATTTCCTACCGGTGGCCAGCTGGTACAAGAGGCCTTTTTGCGCCATCAGCTCGTCGTATGCTCCCATTTCTTCGATTTTGCCGGATTTCATCACACCGATTTTATCATAGCCTTTGATGATATCGAGGCGGTGGATTACGGCAATTAGCGTGCTTCTTCTCTTCCAGTGGGTATCCAGCAAATGCTGAATGCGCGCCTGGGATTGATTGTCCAGCGCCGAGGTCGCTTCGTCCATGATTAAAATTTTTGGTTTTTTGAGAAAAGCGCGCGCAATGGCCAGTTTCTGGCGTTGCCCGCCGGAAAGACGGTCTCCTTTGCTGCCGACCTGAAACTGCAGACCGATTTTAATCACCGTTTCCAAAAGGTCTTCTTCGATCAGCAACTGGACGATCTGTTCGCTTATTTTGTCCTGAATCCTGGGGTCCTCCGTTCTCAATCTTCCAAAGAATATATTATTCAGGATGGTATGGGAATAAATGTAATCGGATTTCCGATAAAATGAATACCTCCCCGGTGCGTCCGCAGAAATTTTTTTTCTGAAACGGGTTCGTGCATCAAGAATCTTCAGTCGGAGCGGGTCCGAAAAGGCGACCATTTTATGCCTACCGGGTTTAAACCGCAAGGCAGGTTCAAGGAGCTGTTGGCGCTCCTCGATGGATAGCGCTTCCATGTCACTTTTTTTCAGCTTTTCCATCAGTTTTTTGTATCTATCCAGCTCGTTCGGCGTTATCGGGCTTTGTTCAAAAAAAGTATCATCGCCATCAAGATTACCTAAAATGTCCAGGGTTTTTTGACACAAGTCGGCGCCCAAGTTCACCAGAGATTTTGTAATTTTCGTTTCGTCCAAAAATTTCAAAAAATAATCATTTTTGGAAAGCTTATCTTCCTTGTATGCGTCCTGGTTGGCACTGCCGAATGTTATATTCTTTGCCACACTGGAATAATAAAGATATTTTTCTTTATCAAAAAACTCGACATGTTCAGTCAGTGGCAAACTTAACCTTCGCGCCAATTTTTTACGGACCCGAATAAGATTGGGCACCAGGTTCAAGTATTTCGAGGAATCGAGTACGGCGTTAAGGCCGAATCGCAAAATATCCGGAAAAATACCGGTCTGCTGCAGGATTGCGATCATTTCATCGAGGTCGGGCAGAGAACCTTCATGCGCGGACCCGTCGCCCTCTTTTTGAGCCAGACAGCCGTAAAGCAGATTGTCTTCAATCGTGCCGTCGAAAATAAATGGCGTCTGGGAAACCAAACCAATGTTTTGCGCAATATCTCTTTTGGAAAGGTCGGCAACCTCGAAATTGTCAATCAAAACGTGCCCTGCGGTGTATTTGAAAAGCTGGCCGATGCACAGCGCCAGAGTGCTTTTGCCGCTGCCTGAAAAACCGACCAGGGCGACCTGCTCGCCGGGTTCAACTGAAAAATTAATGTCATTAAGCAATCTGATTCCGCCGTCAACCGTATATGAAAGGCCTTTGACTTCGATTTTGCCCTCCAGCTGATAGGACTTCCGGTTTACAGGTTCAAGGGCAAATTCGGGCGTCACATCGAAATATTCCATGGTGCGGCGATAACTCACCGAAGCCTCCTGATAGGCCTGGTAAAAGTCGATGAGTTCCCGCCAGGGTTCAAAGAGTTTCTCCTGGGCGGATAAAAATGCGACCAGCGCGCCCAGTTCCAAACGGCCCTGAATGCTGAGGTATCCGCCAAGGATAAAAATCAAAAACGGTCCCAGGTTGGTAAAAAAATTGCTGCTGACTTTGATCGCCTGGCGGTAGAGATGCCAGACGATTCTGATATGCATCAATTTTTTCGCCAGAGAATCAAATTTTCGGGCTTCGATGTGGTGCGCGCCGTTGGCTTGAATTTCATGTATGCCGGTCATTGCTTCGGCAATTTTGCCGGAAAGATCGCGGCCGGCATCCACCCGCTTTTTATTTTCGGCATTGGCGCGTTTTTGCAGTACCGGTATTACGAAGAGCGCCAATGGATAAATGCTGAAAGATACCAGCGCCAGAAGCGGGTTGAGCCACAGCAAATACCCGCCAAAAGCAAGCAGGGTCAGCAGGCTTGTCACGGGGATGCCGACGGCCATCCCTATAAAATCCCCTGCCGTGGCCAGCTCGGCCGAAAGCGATTGGACCACCATGCCGGGCTGTGTCTTTCGGAAAAATCCCAACGGCAGCGTCAGGATATGGCGGTACAGTTCGGATCGCATATCGTTTCCAGCCTGTTGGCCGATGACGGTCTGAAGATAACTGATGACATATTTCAATCCGCTGGCAAGCATTACGGCTGCAAGATAAAAACCGCAATAAATTAACAGTAATTCAAATGCTTTTAGCTGGATGGCCTGGTTGACGATACGCTTCTGCATTTCCAGGGGAAAAACCCGAACGATCACCGATACGATAATTGTTGCCAGCAAAATTAATTGCAGCTTGAAATTGCCGCTGAATATCCACGAAAAGAGAGATTTTTTTACGACGGCCGTTTTGGAATCAATCATGGCATCATACTCCAAATTGGGTTCTGAAAATATTTCAAGTGTCTAAAATGCAAATTTGAAATTTTTTCAGATACGTTCCTGACGCTTATGGGTGTTAATAAATTCTTTATACCCCAGGTGAGGCCAAGAAATAAACATATACTTTTTCGCATGACCCGGCTCTTGACACCGACGCCTGCCGGATGGCAATAAATAAATCATAGAAAGCAGGGTTGCATCTAAACAGCGCATCGGTCGGCCTATTCATATAGGCGGCTATTTTAAATTAGGACCCGGTTTGATTACCGGCAAGGAGAAGATCAATATGCAAAAAAAGATCAAAAGAATGCCCAGGTTTTTTAAAAAGGCATCCAAAAAGGCCGGCATGTCCCCGGGGACGCTGGTACATGTCGGAGAACAGAAGATAGAGACTGCCAGGATCTCCCTGATGAATTACGACCAGGATCGCCTGGAAGAAAAGGAACTCAAGCGCATCGAAGAATCATTTGTCTATAAAGACAGTCTGCCGGTATCCTGGATCAACATCGATGGCCTGCATGAAGTTGAGGTTATCGAAAAAATCGGCACGCATTTCAACTTACACCCGTTGACCATGGAGGATATCGTCCATACCGGCCAGCGGCCGAAGGTCGAGGATTTCGAAGATTACATCTATTTGGTCTTTAAAATGCTGAAGCTCGATGAAGCATCCAGCCATATCGCCTCCGAGCAGGTCAGTTTGATTCTGGGGCCGCACTGTCTGATATCTTTCCAGGAAACTGAAAGAGATGTTTTTAATTTTGTGCGCGAGCGCATCCGCAAGGGACGGGTGCGTATTCGCAAATCCGGCCCAGATTATCTGGCCTATGCCCTCGTTGACGCGGTGGTGGACCATTATTTTTTGATCCTTGAAAAAATGGGTGAAAAAATCGAGGAGTTTGAGGAGCGGCTGCATGTAGAGCCAACACCGGAAATTCTGCAGGCCATTCATCATCTGAAAAGGGAAATGATCTATTTTCGCAAACAGGTATGGCCTATCAGGGAGGTTCTAAATACCTGGCAAAAGACCGAATCGCCTTTGGTGCAGGATGCCAACAAAGTATTCATCAGTGATGTTTACGATCATACGATTCAGGTGATCGATACGATTGAATCCTTCAGGGACATTATTTCGGGTATGATGGATTTATACCTGTCCACCGTCAGCAACAAAATGAATGAAGTCATGAAAGTATTGACCATCATGGCCACCATTTTTATTCCCCTCACATTTGTGGCCGGCATTTACGGGATGAATTTCAAGTTTATGCCCGAGCTCGAGTGGAAATGGTCTTATCCAGTGCTTTGGATTTTTCTGATTGTCGTTTTTTTCGGCATGGTCTATTTTTTCAAACGCAAAAAGTGGCTGTAGGCCAAATGTAAATCGATTAAAACGCGCCCTTGATTAAGTTAGCCAGAAAAAATTTTATTCAAGATTTTCGAAAGTGTGATATCAATTCTGAAAATAGTCTACAATTTTAATAATATATTCCTACCACACCACAAAATTTATCAGTGGTCGTCATTCGGCCGGGATAAACATAAGGGAGGTTTAACATGCGAGAGCTGACGATATGGAAACAACAGGAAATTGATAAACTTAGAAGGGACATGGACCAGCTTTTCAGGCGGTTTCGAAAAGAATTCGGGATACCGCGCTCCCTGATAGAAATTGCTGAATCGTTTTCGATGGATTTGTCCGAAACCGAAAATGCACTTACGTTAAAAACCAGGCTTGCGGGTATCAAACCGGAGGACATTGAAATCTCAGTGACCGACGATACCCTGACGCTTAAAGCGCAAACCGGCGAGGATACGATTGAAACCGGTGAAGGCTATCGCCGAGTTGAAAAACGAACCCGAACTTTTTCCAAAACCGTTTCACTGCCTTGCCGGGTGCTTAGCGATGATGTCAAGGCCACTCTTGAAAATGAAATTTTACAAATCATTTTGCCGAAATGCAAGCCCAAGGAGGCTCGCGGCGTTAAAATCGACATCAGATGAATTTAGCGCCTTTGTGCTTCGGCGGATAACCGTCGTTTGACTAATTTGCAGCCCCTTGCAACCAAACCCCGGCTTGAGCGAAACGATTCGCAGGCGATTGCCTGGAAACCCGGATTTAGAAAAATGTTGGCACCAAGGAGGAAAAAATGCCCCAGGAATTTCAAAATACAACCGTGCCGGTAGAAAAACTCAGATGGCGACTCGACCCGGCCACTCTGTCTTTTGAAACCACAGATGATCTTCAGCCCTTGAAGGATATCGTTGGACAGAAAAGAGGTGTCGAGGCCTTTCGGTTCGGTATCAACATCGACAAACCCGGATACAACGTGTTTGTTACCGGAGCGCCCGGATCCGGAAGAATGGCGACTGTCAAAAAACTCCTGGTAGAAATGTCGAAACAGGATTGTGTTCCTGATGATCTTTGTTATGTAAATTGCTTTGAAAATCCGGAATCCCCTATTTTAATCCGTCTGGAAGGGGGTAAAGGAGCGGCTTTTAAAAAAGATGTTAAAAATCTGGTGGAATCACTGAAAAAGGAAATTCCGCAGCTTTTTGAAAGCCCGGAATACATCAACATGAAAAAGGAAATTACTGAAACCTATGAAAAACAAGCCAGCAGTTTTTTTAAGGCGCTCGATCAGAAAGTCAAGGAGGAAGGCTTCACCATCGTTGATGTGCAGATGGGCATGTTTAAAAGGCCGGAAGTGATGCCCCTGGTTGATGGAAAGCCGGTGCCGATTGAACAACTGGAGGCCCTGGCTGAAAAAGAACGATTCCCGAAAGCAGAATACGAACAACTCCGGGAGAAGCATGCAACTTTGACAAAGCAAATAGAGCAGATTTTTTTAGAAATCAAAGACCTTCAAAAGGATGTAAGCGAAAAGCTGGAAAAAATGGATCGAGCAACCTTTATAAAAATAGCTTCAGAACTGACCGCTCCCATCAAAGAACGCTATAAAAATGATAAGATCAGACGATATTTGGAAGACATGCTCGAGGATATGGCGGATCATATCAGTATTTTTATGCCGCAATCACAACAATCGCAAATACCGGGACTTCCGACGATGGTAAAAGAAATCGATCTGTTCCAGCCCTATGAGGTCAATCTGATCGTTGATAACAGTCAGCGAACCAGTCCGCCGGTGATCATTGAAGGTTATCCGACTTACCGCAATATTTTTGGCAGCATCGAACGCATTGTCGACCGCAGCGGCGTGTGGCGCACAGACTACAGCAAGATCAAAACAGGCTCTTTGGTAAAAGCAAACGGAGGATACCTCGTCATCAATCTGCGGGATGCCATCATCGAACCGGGGGTTTGGCAGGCGCTTAAACGCGCGCTGAAAAGTAAAAAACTTGAAATCCAGACCTTTGATCCTTTTTATTTTTTCACCACCACGGGCTTAAAACCTGAGCCGATCGAGCTTGATGTGAAAGTTGTGGTTATTGCCGACGCGTATATATACCAGTTGTTGCTCTACTACGATGAAGACCTGAGAAAGGTTTTTAAGGTCAGAGCCGACTTCGATACGGCCATGGATAAAACCGATCAAAACATCCGGCAATTTGCTGAGTTTGTAAAAATGGTAACCGATGAGGAAAACTTGCAGCCGCTGGACCGCAAAGCTGTCGCCGCACTGGTCGAGCAGGCGGTTCGTATGACGGGCCGACAGGAGAAAATTTCGACCAGTTTTCCGGTGGTTACCGATCTGATCCGGGAAGCTGATTTTTTGGCCAAGCAGGAAAACGAACCGGTTGTAAGCGAAAAACATATCGACAAGGCCATTGAGGCCAAAATCTATCGGTCCAATTTAGTTGAAGAGCGCATTCAGGAGATGATCAATAGAGGGACCTTGATGATCGATGTCGATGGAGGCGTTGTTGGTCAGGTCAACGGTCTGGCAGTTCACGCTTTAGGTGATTACATGTTTGGCAAACCCTCTCGGATTACAGCCGCTACTTCAATGGGTCGTGCCGGGGTGATCAATATTGAACGGGAAGCCGATCTGTCGGGCAATACCCATAACAAAGGGGTTCTCATTTTAAGTGGGTATCTGCGAAGAAAGTATGCCCAGGACAAACCATTGACCATGAGCGCCAGCATTGCTTTTGAGCAGTCCTACAGCGGTGTGGACGGAGATAGTGCTTCCTCGACCGAAATTTATGCGCTGCTCTCCAGCCTGTCCGGAGTCCCGATCAAACAGAACATTGCCGTTACCGGATCCGTAAACCAGAAGGGAGAAATACAGGCTATTGGCGGAGTAAATCAAAAAATTGAAGGCTTCTATGATTGTTGCCGGCACATTGGATTGAACGGCGATCAGGGAGTGATGATACCCGCAAGCAACGTAAAGGATTTGATGCTGCGCAAAGATGTAGTTAAAGCTGTTGAAGGCGGTCGCTTTCATATCTATGCAGCAAAGACTATCGACGAAGGTATTGAAATTTTAACTGATTTAAAGGCGGGAATTAAACAGCCTGATGGGAGTTATCCTGAAGATTCCATTAATTTTTTAGTCGATAAGAGGTTAAAAGAGCTGGCTGAGGAAATTAAGCGATTTGTTGGAACTGAAGATGCAAGAAAGAAAAAAGATGACAGGAGACACTAGACAGAGGTCGGCGGGCATTAAACCTTTTGGAAAGATAGCAGTCAGGCAAATAACCATATCTTTCGAATCGGTAATCAGCCCCGTTGGTAAAAATTGACGTATCCCAGGAATCCATTTCGCGATAGTGTATCGGCAGGAAAAATTTAATATGAATCATTTTCTGACAGATCTTTCGAACTGTCGGATGACGAATCGGCGCAGCGTTGCAGTGCCGTACTCTTTTACATGGCCCTTCAGATTTGCGAGGGGGATTTCGGCCCGGGCCATGGCGCGATGACCGCCGGCGTTGCCAAAAGGACCGAAGGCCTTGTTCGCCAATGCACCCGCATTTTTTCGAAGGCCGTCATTGCGAATAACGACCACAAGGTTTTTGCGATAAATTCCCGAGACGATCGCCCAGGTGACTTCGTGGCATTTCATAAAAAAATCGGCGACGAGCACCAATGTGTCCTGGGAATGGACACGATCCAGCTGACTGAAAATTTTCCCCTTGCGGATCCGCCGGTTATCAAGCGCCAGCTGAAAATACGGCAATTCCTCCAGCCCCATTTCGGCGGTTTCAATTCTGCTCAGCAGATGCATGTTGGCATACTGGAAAAGAAATCGAAAGGCTTCTACATCCACTTCCAGAGCGCTGGCTTCAAAATTACGGGTATCCGCTCGAATTGCATAGACGAGTGCAGTGGCCAGACTTTTAGAAGGCCGTATTTTGGCCGCACGCAGGTATTCGGTCATGATGGTGGCGGTTGCCCCGTATTCAGGTCGTATGTCGACAAAGGGGGCTTTCACCGGTGACATTAGCGGATGGTGGTCGATTACCATGTCGTATTCAAATTTTTTGAATGGCTCATGATGATGCGGTTGACCGTCGACCAGCACAATTTTGGAATAGTCTTGTAAGCTGATTTCATTGAGTTTTGTCAGGGGGATTTTCAGAAGTCTCGCCATTGTGAGATTGTCGAATCGCCTGATCTCGTTGAAATGGGCAATCGTCACCGTGTGGACCCGACGCCAGAGAATGCGCTTCAGCGCCACGGCCGATGCCATGGAGTCCGGGTCGGCGTCTATGGTAACCAGGACGTTGTCCTTGGCACTGAAGCGCGCCAGGAGTTTCCGGAGCTTATCACCGGTTGATCTTGGTTTCGCCTGCCGCGCTTTGGCTTTGGTCATGGGTTCGCCTGTTTGGCTGCTGTTTCTGATTTCGAGGTGTTCTCGTAAACGGAGTTCAACACGGTTACGGGTTTCCTAATATAAGGTCACATGGCACGTTCGGGTCCAGTTGCAGGACCATGATCCCGCCGGAGAAGGCGCGGACATTGCCGTCTGTTGCCGAAACGACAATGGCCTTGGCGGCGGTACGTTTGGTGACGGCAGCGGCAGCCAGATGCCGGGCACCGAAGCCGGGTGGGATCTGCACTTCGACATCGAAGGTCGCCAGAAAGGTCCCGGCGGTCTGAATAAAGCCGTCACCACGAAGAACAAAGGCGCCATCAAGCTTGGATAACTCCACGGGTGCATTCTGAGTATCGGAATTGGTAATTCTGCGATTAGCATCGTCGTGGCCCTCGAAAGGATTGGGAATCAGCTGCTTGGATCCCTTTAGAACCTCAAGCGAATCGCCCAGCATGATAATCGCGCCGATGTTCTCTCCGCTGCGGGCGATCTGGCCGATTTTGCAGCCGACGTTGATGGCAACTTCCAGGACGCTGGGACGAATACCATCGGTGAGTTTAAGAAGATCGGAAACGGCGAGATGTTCAATACCCGCTTCTACATCGCACAGCACAACCAGGTCGCCTTATCCTTTGCCGTAAACATTGCGACCCAGTGCACATAAAACCAGATCTCCGACCGAAACCCGCTGCGACCTGAGTGCAACCGACAACATGTGTCGAACCTGATTGTGCCTGTCAATTGCCCGAATGGACAACCGTAAAGTTTCCAGATTTTTTTTTTGTCAAAGCGTCATACGTTTCGGCGTTTGTTGTGGCGGCAATGACACGAACCTGCCGAGAAAGACCATGAACCCGGGTTGCAAAGGCCCCGGTTTCGGTGGCACAGATGATCGCATCGGCCGGAGCCGTCTGAGCAAGGCGTATAACCATCTGCGAAAGGTCTTCTTCGGAGCGAAGTATTTTATTTCTTAAATTATCGTGGTCGCGCCTATCCATTTCAACCTCTGCTGTTTGTAAGGTGCCGGAATCCGGATCCGGCTGATTTTAATTTTTCTAAAATAATCATGAAGTTGATCAAAGTGGACCTTTTATAGACGCTAAAGCCTTTTCGTAATTATTTGGGTTGCCTGGTTCGTTTTGATGATTATTCTCCTGGGTTACATATTACTTTAAATCGAAATCCTCAACAATTTCTAGACTTTTTATCAACTGATAAGGAAAAATCATGACACCGGATATCCTAATCGTGTTGTCCATTCTGTTCGCAGCGGTCATATTTTTGATTACAGAATGGATCCCCATGGAAGTTACCGCGCTGCTGTCGCTTGGAGCGGTCACCTTAACCGGTTTGGTCACACCGGCTGCAGCCCTATCGGGTTTCAGCAATCCGGCCGTGATTACGGTTTGGGCGGTGTTTATTCTGAGTGGGGGATTGACCCAGACCGGGGTGGCCAATGCTATCGGCCACTTTGTTTTAAGATTGGCGGGCAGCGGTGAAACCCGAATGATCGTTGTCATCATGATCAGTGCCGGCGTGATGTCCGCCGTCATGAATAATGTGGCCGTTGCGGCTTTACTGCTTCCGGTGGTCATGGACATTGCGCGCCACACAGGCAGTCCGCCTTCAAGACTGTTGATGCCGCTGGCCTACGGTTCGCTTCTGGGGGGGCTGACGACTCAGATCGGTACGCCACCCAATATCCTTGTCAGTGAAGCCCTGCGTGATGCCGGAGTAAAGTCCTTTAGCTTTTTTGATTTTACACCCATAGGCCTGACGATCATGCTCGGCGGCATTGCATTTATGACCTTGATCGGGCGGCGGTTTTTGCCCCGGCGGGATGTTGCCAAAGAAACAACCCGAAACAAAACCGTAGACTGGGAAAACCAATACGAACTCGATGAGAAATTGTTCAATATTCGCATCCCCGCTGACTCGATGCTTGTCAATAAAACCCTGGCCGAAAGCCATCTGGGATCGGCGCTGGGCTGGAATGTGATCGGCATTGTTCGCAACAACCAGATACGACCCGCACCGGGGCCCACCGAAATTCTGCAGCCCGGGGATCAGTTGACGGTTCGGGGCCGCATTGAAGACTTAAACGAATTAAAGAACTGGCAACAGTTAATTGTGGATGAGAGTGGAATCGATATCAAAGAGCCCTATTCAGATGACATCAAAATCGGAGAAATTACCCTTGCCGGAAATTCTGCGTTGATCGGAAAAACGCTCAATTCCATCGGCTTTCGCGGACGGTTCCAAGCCAATGTGCTGGCGATTCGCCGAAGCAGCGGCATCAGACGCACCAGTCTTCAGGACATACGGCTCGAGCGCGGCGATGTGCTGCTGATTGCCGGACATCACGAAAGCCTGCGGGAATTTGAAAATATTTCCGGATTCGAGCAATTCAGGTTCGTTTCACGGTCCGAGCTTATCGATGTCTATCATCTCCATGAGCGCCTGATGGTCATGACGGTGCCGTCGGATTCGGCCATGGTTGGAAAAACCCTGAAAGAAAGCCGGCTTGGAGAAAGCCTCGGCAGCCGGGTCCTGGGGATCCTGCGGGGCAGCGATCCGATTTTGATGCCGGAACCGCGGGAAACGCTGCAGGCCAATGACCGGCTGGTGGTCGAAGGCCGCCTGTCGGATTTTCAGATCCTAAAGGAGCTCGAAAAATTGATCATCGAGCGCAGAGCCCGGCCGGACTTCAAGGCGCTGGTCACAGGAAATGTCGGACTGATGGAAGCCACTCTTTCCCCGCACACGACCCTGGTAGGAAAAACACTGCGCCAGCTGAATTTCCGTGAAAAATACGGCTTGAGCGTACTGGCCATATGGCGCGAGGGAAAGGCCTTCCGGTCCAATCTGCGGGATATGGCCCTGCAATTCGGTGATGCCCTGCTTCTTTATGGCCCGCGAGAAAAGCTGCAATTGCTGGGCAGTGAGCCCGAATTTATCGTTCTGACGGCAACGGCTCAGGAAGCGCTGCGGTTGGACAGGATGAAATTTTCAGTTTTAATTATGGCGGGCATCTTACTGCCGGTCCTTATGGGATGGGTACCGATCTACATCGCTGCCGTAATTGGTGCAGCCCTGATGGTTCTATTCGGTTGCTTGTCGATGGACGAGGCCTATCGTCAGATAGAGTGGAAGGCGGTGTTCCTGATCGCCGGATTGCTGCCGCTGGGAACCGCGTTGGACCAAACCGGGGCTGCCAGAATGATTGCTGAGGGCGTTGTCTCCGTTGTCGGCCCGTTTGGACCCCAGGCGGTGATGGTGGGTCTGGTGGCGCTGACCTTTCTGGCGACCTGTTTTGTGCCCACAGCCGCCCTGGTCGTACTCATGGCACCCATCGCTTTAAGCACCTCGGAAAATATGGGGCTGGCTCCCCATGCATTAATGATGGCCGTTGCCATGGCGGCATCGGCAAGTTTTATGACGCCCATATCGCACCCGGCCAATATTCTGGTAATGGGGCCGGGCGGGTACCGCTTCATGGATTATTTTAAAATCGGCGGATTACTGACAATTGTCGTTTTGATTATTATTATGTTTATCCTGCCGCTATTCTGGCCGCTTACACCTTAGATGGGCTTTTGAAACCACCTCTAAAGACAATGGCGTGCCCGTGGTATAATTTAGTTCAGCTGAAACCGAAAATAATGCGAATTAACCTTAATAAGCCCAATCGATGTTTTGTAAATTACTTGCGGGACATGACACTAGCTTTCACCAATAATATCTTCTTTAAAATCCGCAATAATGGGTTCGATGCCCGCGAGTCGGTCGATGCGGGCAATATGAATCACCGCATCGCCCTGGTGAACGAGCGGTAAATTCAGCCGGCCGATCACCATTCCCGACACGGGGGATTCGATCGTCACCTCATGGTCGCCGAAAGGATCTGCAATTACCCCAATCTTTTTGTTTTCACTTACTCTGGCGCCGAGCGGGACATTCATGTGCAGGATACCGGAAGCCGGTGAACGGATCCAGGTGGTGGCATCGGCAATCAGGGGCTCGATGATCCCTTTGCGTGCCCGGCTTCGCCTGAGCATACCGATGGTTTCCATGACCGACAAAATGCCGCGGATGCCGGCCCGAATGGCGACTTCATCAAAGCGCAGGGCCTCACCCGCCTCGTATAACAGAAAAGGGATACCTCTTTCAGCTACCGCCTGGCGCAGGGAGCCATCGCGGATGCCGGCGTTAATGATAACCGGAACTCCGAAAGCCTCCGCCAGTCGCAGTGTGTCCGGATTCTCGATGTCCGCACGAATCTGAGGAAGATTGGTACGGTGATTGGACCCGGCGTGTAAATCAATACCGTGGGTGCTGTTGAGGACGATTTCCTCCATAAATATGTCCGCCAGCTGTGATGTCAGCGAGCCTTTTTGCGAGCCCGGAAAAAAGCGATTGAGATCGCGGCGATCGGGGGAATAACGCGACTGCTTCAGAAACCCGTATACATTTACCACCGGAACCGCAATCAGCGTACCTCTCAGTTTTGTAATTTTTTTGAGCTTCATCAGCCGCCGGATGATTTCAGTACCGTTGATCTCGTCTCCGTGAATGGCAGCACTCACAAACAGGCGGGGGCCCTCCTTGTGGCCGTGAATGACGTGAACCGGCATCGTCATCTGGGTGTGGGTATACAGGTGCGCCACAGGAACATGGACCGTGGCCTGCCTGCCGGGCTTTATTTTTGAACCCGCTAGTGATACCGGCGGTCGCATCAGCCTTTTCCTCTGGTTCGGGTTTTTCCGGGTCCGGCGTTTTTTTCGATGTATTCTATAATCATACCCGCCACATCTTTACCGGTTGTATTCTCGATGCCTTCCAGGCCGGGTGATGAGTTGACTTCCATTACGACCGGCCCGTGATTTGATCTGAGCATGTCGACGCCGGCAACCCTTAGCCCCATGATTTTGGCCGCTCTGACTGCCGTGGAACGCTCTTCGGGGGTAATGCGCACTTTATCGGCACGACCGCCACGATGCAGGTTGGATCGGAACTCACCTTCAGGCCCTTTGCGCATCATGGCGGCAACAACTCTATTTCCGATGACCAGGCAGCGGATATCGGTGCCGCTGGATTCCTGGATGAATTCCTGCACCAGAATATTGGCTTTTAGGCTGCGAAATGCCTGAATCGTGCTCTGGGCCGCCTTTTTGGTCTCGGCCAGCACAACACCGACACCCTGGGTTCCCTCGATCATTTTGATGACCAAAGGAGAGCCACCTACAAGTTTGATGAGGTCATCGGTAAACTGGGTTGAATGGGCAAAGCCGGTGACCGGCAGACCGATGCCTCTGCGGGCCAGCAGCTGCAGACTGCGCAACTTATCCCGCGAGCGGCTGATGGCAACCGATTCATTGAGACAGAAGACATCCATCATTTCGAACTGCCGCACCACCGAGGTGCCGTAAAACGTAATCGAGGCGCCGATACGGGGGATGATGGCATCAAAGCCTTGCAGTTGCTCGCCTTTGTAATGAATGGCCGGGTGATGGGAGGTGATGTTCATATAACAGCGTAGGGGGTTAATGACGTGGGTCTCATGATTTCGCCACTTGGCGGCTTTAATGAGGCTCCGGGTAGAGTAAAGCTCGGGTTTGCGCGAAAGTATACCGATTTTCATTTTTTGGCCTTCTTAATCTTCAGCGTTTTGTATGATTTTGCCAAGGATCGTCCGGTCAGGTAGGATCGACCCGGATTTAGCAGGAATCTGTTTTCAACGGCCTTGCGGCCGAGCAGCATTCTGAAAAGCATCGGGTCTCTGTTTGTCAGGGTAATATCGATCGGCCAGCTCACGGCGCCCATCACTGCTGTCGTCCGAATGACATAACGTTTCTCAATATGGCCGCCTGAATCCTTTACCCGGCGCTTCTCCAACACCGGCGCCTCACAATACTGTAAGATGTCTTTTCGGCGTTGCAGCGGATGGATGCCGAATCGCACCATTCGTCGATCGTCTGCAACAAACTCCTCCAGATCGAACACGTGCAAGGAGGAGGTGCGGGCACCCGTGTCGATTTTGGCTTTAACTGCCGGTATGCCCAGATCGGGCAGCCCGACCCATTCCTTCCAGCCGATTATCGCCGTTGGCGACGGTTTCTTTTTTTTTATTTTCATTTTTCCTAAGTTGGTTTTCCGGCCGCTGACGCCTTAGGGCCGCCCTAAAAATGACAGATCGAACCTATTTTCGTGGCTGGAAGCCACTCCCACAATTGCTTTATCAACAGTGGGACCGGCATCTTGCCGCGATACTATCGGTTTTCAAGCATTTCCACGAAGGCCTCGAGGCGGGTTCGCAGCTGGCCTTCGGCAAAATTGCGGGTGTCCATACAATCCACTTCCAGATTCAAAACCGGCACATTGATTTCCTTGAGGCCGTCACTGATGAGCCCCCTGGCGCCTGTACCCTGGCGGCAGCCCCAGTGGCAGGGATTGATGGCACCGTCCAGTTTGTAGTTCCGGGCCAGTTTCTGGAGATGACGAATTCGGCTTTGCATGTTGACGTTTAACGGTTTTGAAATGGCCCGGCGCGCCATCCCGGTAAAAGGGTCATCCGGGTCAATGGGTTCCCAGTAAATGTCGTTCAATTCATCGGAGACGATGTTGGCCTTATATTCGTTTTCAAGCAGGTCGACCAGCGGGTTTTTAAACTGAATTCGGTTTTGGATCCATAACAGCCGCAGCTTTTCATCGGGCACCCCCTGGATTCCATTATCAATCCTGGCGCGGAATTCGTCTTTGTAAGCCTGGGCGATCTCTATGGCGGAATCCGTACCCAGGAATAACAAAATGACGATGCCGAAATTAATGAGCAGACGGCCGTCCGTCGGTGAAGGCACTTTTTGGGCGAGTCGATACATGTCCTGCATGATTTCCCGGGCCGTATTTGTTTTTTCAACGGCCCGGCGCAATCTGTCTTCATCGAGGGGCTCACCCGTATGATGGGCGACGAATGCAACCATATCCTTTATCTGGTCAGCGAGATACTGTACATTTTGTTCGGATTTTTCCTGGGGCACATTTAAAACGAAAAGATCTTTGTTAAACATGTGTGCCAGGTTTTCCAGTACCGCGATGCCCCCGGAGCAGGGGCAGGTGCTGGCGATCAGAAAATCCGGTTCGGGCATGATTCCTTTCCTGGCGGCCCCGATTACCGAGCGGTGAAAACCGCAGGTATCGCCGCCAAAGCCGGCCTGTTCGGCCTCTTCAAGGAATGGATCCGCCATACCGCTTGATGCCAGCGCCGCGCCCACAAACTCGACAAAACAGGAAGTGACGCCCATGGCATTGAGCAGATCGAAAGGAACGGCAATGCCGCCCCAGGCAACCGGATCTTTACCGGCGTATAAGCGGCTGCTGAGTCTGGCAGTCGCCAGCGCATATTTTTTCCTGGGATTTGGCAGGTCCGGCTCTTGCAAAATCTTGGCCTCGATTCCGGAGGCCATTTCTTTAAAATATTCGTACATCATCTGGTATGCCTCTTTTTGTATTTTTCAGCGCGTCATCTAACATTCTTACATTCAACCCAGCATTTCAATAAAGGCTTCAATTCGGGTACGTTGCTGTTCGATGGAGCGCAGGTTACAGTCGCCTTCAAGGAGCAATAACGGCATGCCGGCCTGGCGCAATGTCTCGCGCACCATCGGCAACCTATCCAGATATGGGTCGCAAAACTTGATCGTCTGGCCGATAACGCCTCTGGCGCCGCAGGCCTGAGCGCGATTCAGGATGTCGGCAGCCATTTTCAGCGGCTGGGCCGGATCAAATGTCCGGGCACAGGGGGAACGGGTTAACAGGCTGCGGGAAACCTGGAGAAGCAGATCTTCGTTTCCATTGATTTCCAGGGCCGTAAATAATCTTGAGCCCGTGCAAAGATCATCTTCGATAATACGGGCGCCGCAGGATTCGAACAATGAGAATGCCGCAGGATCTGCCAGGACATTGCCAAATAGAAAAACGGGAATACCATCGCTTTCCGGCGTTTTCGACTCCAGTTCGGCCAGCGCCTGCCGCAAGCGCGTCAAACTTTTTTCGAACGGTGCGGTCATGGCGGAATTGTAAAGTGTTTGCATCGCGGGACTTCCACCCGGCAGTCTGCCCTGACGAAGTTTGGCGCGCAGCCGGGCAAACAGCTCGGACAGGTGGTTGTACTGCACGATACTGGTTTCAATATCATTATTTGGGATGGTGCGTCCACTCCATTCTGAAAGCGCTTCCGCAAGCCGGGCCAGTTCTTTGGCAAAAAAAGCGACCGCGGCATCGTCGGAGATGGCCGGCAGGTCCAGCAGGATGATATTCTCATCCGGCCGCACCTGCCGCCAGGCGTCGCATACCCTGCGCATGGCATCGCAGCTGTTGATGAAGACGACACCCGCAAGATCCGGAAGATCTTTGCCGATGGCGCGATCCAGGATACGTTTGACGTGCGGGCAAAGATTGTCGTGCAGCAGTTGCCCGGCCTGATCCGGGCATTCACTCATCGGCAGGATGCGATAGGGTGTATAACCGGCCGCATCGATTAAAACCATCGGCGCGTAAGCGCAGGCATAACCAATTTTTGCGATGTGCTCAGGTGTATTCGTCATGTTGTCAATTCCAGCCTCTCAATAATTAGATCTACCAATTGCGTATTGAATGTCGAATATCGAGTCAACGCCCACCTGCAAAGCGCCCCAATCGTTGCGGGTGGGACCGGGTGCGAAAAACCCGGTTTGGAAATACCAATCGCCCGAAAAGGTGCTCTAAAGTCAGGAATTTCGAATGCCGGAGATCATGTCTGATTTCGCACCCTATATATACTTAGACGAATTATACATGGTGGAAGGCAGAGATCTAGAATTATTTTAGCCTGACGACACCGGGTGGGTCTAAGAAGCCGAGCTTAATGCAATTTTGTATTTTTTCATCTTTTTATAAAGATGGGTGCGATGGATGCCCAGCAACTTGGCGGCTTTGGCCTTGTTGTAATCTGTTTCCCTCAAGGCATACTGGATGCTTTCTTTTTCCGTTTTGGCCTGAATATCTTTCAGGGATGACGGATTGGGATCAGACAAAATTTTTTGTTTGGGGTGAAGGTAAAACGGAAGATCCTGCACCCGTATGCAATCGCCTTCTAATGCTGACATTGTTCGTTCGAGTACATTTGAGAGTTCTCTGACATTTCCGGGCCAGTCATATTTTTTCAATGCGCTGGCGGTGTCTTTATCCACGGATATTTCTGGGAGATTTGCCTCTCTGGCCATTTGCCTTAAGAAGTGTTGTGCCAGAGGCATAATATCGCTTTTTCGTTCCCGCAGCGGCGGGATGTGTAACGGGATAACGTTCAGGCGATAAAAGAGATCCTTGCGGAAGCGCTCATCGGCCAACATGTCTTCTATCCTCTGATTCGTGGCAGCGATCACGCGAAAATCCGATCGGATGATTTTCGTTCCGCCGATGCGTTCAAACTCCTTTTCTTCTACCACCCGTAAAAGCTTGGGCTGCATCTCCAGGGGCAGGTCTCCGATTTCATCGAGAAACACGGTCCCATGGTGGGCGATTTCGAATTTACCGGGCTTGCCTTCGGATTTGGCACCCGTAAACGCTCCTTTTTCGTAGCCGAATAGCTCGGACTCGAGAAGATCCTTGGGAATGGCCGAGCAGTTGATCCGTACGAATGGGTAAAGCTTACGGGAACTGGCATGATGAATCGCCTGAGCAAAGAGTTCTTTGCCGGTGCCGCTATCGCCGGTGATTAATATCGGAAATTGATTGGCGGATGCTTTGAGTGCTTCTTTTTTTAACATTTTGATCGCCGGGCTGCTGCCGACGATGCTTTCAAACGTGTAGCGGGTGGAACGCAGGTTAATCAGTTCCTCCTCATAGTGTTTGACTTTGGATTCCAGGAGGGAAAGCCTGTTGGCCAGTTTCCTCACCTCCTTGACATCTTTAAACATCACCTGGCCGAAAACCGCAATGACCTTGCCGTCCCTTATAATGGGAATGCGCTGAACAACCATATTTTGTCCTTTAATCCACTGGGTTTGGTTGATCTCGGCTTTCCCGGTTTTGGCTACGATGTGCATGCGCGTATTTTCAACGACTTCCGTACAATGCTTTCCAATCTGAGCGGCGGGTTCAAGTCCCAGAAACTGACCGTAGGGCTTATTGAAATGGGTGATATACCCTTCAGCGTCGGTGACCATCACGCCGTTGTAAATACTGTCAAAAATAAGCTCAAAATTTTTAAGTTTTTCTTCAATCCCGTCGGCAGATCGCGGCGAATTGTCTCGCCCAACCGCCGGTCCGTTAACGGGTTTCAACGTGTGGCTGTGCTTTGATTGCATGGTGCTCTCCGTATCAATATGGCAACATGTATATGGTTTGATACACAACTTTATATACATATGGCCTTTGACGATGTCGAGAAAAAAAATAAATTAAATTCGCAAAATGCTGGTCGTTACTGGAAATAATTCAGATAAAGTGAAATAACGGACGACTCAAACGACAGGATCGTTGAACTGAAATCGCCTGGTCTGAAAATTGCAAAATATTATCTGGTGATCTTTGGTAACGGACACTTAGATTAAGCAGCGGGTAAGATCAGGAGGAAAATATGGACATCAATGAGCCGGAGATTAAGCGCGAAGACATACTGATTCTGAAGGATGGTCATTTTAATACGCATAATGTCTGTATGGTTACCGGCGCAGGAAGCGGAATCGGCCGGGCAACTGCGGTTGCGGCGGCGGCCAACAAGCTGATGACGGTAGGACTGGACATCAATGAAGAAGAGGGCAATAAAACCCAAAAAATGGCCCGTGATATGGGCGGGCAGATGATTTTTGTCAAAACCGACCTCTGCCAAGATAAGGATATCGAATATGCCGTCTCAGAAGCCGCCAAACTGGGTTCCATCAAGTATGTCGCCAACATCGCCGGGATTCAGCACATTGATTCCATTGAAAATTTTCCGATGGAAAAATACGATCTCATGCAAAGGCTCATGCTGCGGGCGCCGTTCTACCTATCCAAGCTGACCATCCCGCATATGAAAAAGAGCGCTGACGGGGCCGGGGCTATCGGTAATATGGCCTCGGTCCACGCCCATATAAATACCCTCAACAAGCCGGTTTATAATATTACCAAATTCGGATTACGTGCTTTGACGCAATCCATTGCAGCTGAAGGAGAGGGCAAAATTCGTTCTTTTACCGTCAGCACTGGATTTGTCAAAACGGCCCTGGCCTTAAATCAGATTCCTTCACAGGCCGAACAGCGGGGCATCACCCCGGAGGAGGTCGTGCGCGATGTCATGATGGGCAGCTCGCGGATCAAAGAGATGATGTCACCCATTGAGGTGGCGAATCTGTTTATCTTTGGGTTTTCGCGCTTTGCAAAATATCTGATCGGAGGCGATCTTTTATTTGACGGGGGTATGGTGAAAACCTATGCACAGAAAAAGATCTGACTGTCATTCGTCTTTTGAATTTACATGTATTTTTTTGCTGGTTGCCTTCGATCGCATATGGCGCATGACCGGCGGCGATTATAGCCGTTGAGCCGGTCGAAAACCATTGTTCCGGCTGCGACTTTACAGGAGGTTAGAATGGCGAATTTATCGCTTGGCAAGCAAGATTCACTTTATTACGAATATGCCGCGCCTGCAACGGACAGCGGGTGCACCTTTGTCTTTTTTAATGCCCTGACAGGTGATACGAGCACCTGGGAGGCCGTCATCGGGCCCAGGCTCAGAGCCGACGGCCATGGTACCCTGGCGTACAACATGCGGGGACAAACCGACAGCCCCTTTTCGCCCGACCTTGAACTGAACATGGACCTGATTGTCGGCGACGCGGTTCGGCTGCTGGAAGAAGTCAGGCCGGTGCGATGCGTGCTCGTTGGTCTGTCGATCGGTGGTCTTTTTGCTGCCCGGGCTTGGTTGCAGGGGACCCATGCGATTGGATTGGTGCTCATCAATACGTTGCGCCGGGATGGTCCCCGGCTGGGATGGATCGGCGACGCCCTGGTACGTGCAGTTGAAGTGGGCGGACTGGACCTTTTCAGAGATTTATTCCTGCCGCTGTTGGTAAACGAAAAATGGCTGGCTGACAATCGACCCAATTTCTTAAAACCTGACATCGCCTATAATTCACTTGATTCTAAAAGCGGGGCATACAGACTCCTGGCAGAAGCCGGGCGCACCGCTGATTGGGACTTGCCCTATGAGAAACTGGGTCTGCCGACACTGGTCGTTACCGGTCTTCAGGATCACGTTTTTCTGGATCGAGATGATGTTGCCCGTCTTTTTTCTCGACTTCCCCGGGCCCAACGCGTCGATATGCCCGACGCCGGACACCTTATTCCCGCAGAGCGGCCGGAAGAACTGGCCGAGGCGCTGCTTACCTTTGCAAAGGAGCTGTAATGGGACTTTGGCATAAATACGCAACAGTAGCCTATTTGGCAGTTTTCCTCGGCGTCACCGGACATGCTTCGAGTGAGTTTGTTTCCGTGCTTTCCGGGATTGGGGGACCCGAGCTTTCGGTCTGGCGATTTTTGCTGGGTGGGGTTGGACTCCTGTTCCTTGCGCTGATCTTTCCGTCCAGCCGGGATCTATCCGCCCCATTTAAAACCCATGGATTCCGGCTCGTATGGCTGTCGATCCTGGGCATCTCTATCGGATATCTTTTGTTTCACTGGTCGCTTGACTTTGCAACCGTACCGCAGGTGGCAACCCTGGTAACAACCATTCCGATTTTTGTTGGCCTGGTAAACCTGTGGATTAACAAACAACCCTTTTCGGCCGCTAAAATTATAAGCGGCCTCAGCGCTATGATCGGTGTGGCTTTGTTGATTACTGACGGTTATCTGGCCATGCTGGCCGGCGCCGGGCAGAACCTCATCGGGGTGCTGATGACGATGGGATGTGCGGCCACTGTGGCCTTTTACACCGTTAGGGTTCGCTCAATCATTGCCGAATACGGTGCGTTGCGTATTACGGCCATTACCCTGACGATCGGCGCAATCGGATTGTGGGTTATCGTTGGCCTGTTCTGGAAAATCTGGGTAAATCCATTTACGCTCTTTGACCGCACGGCCTCCCAGACGGCCGCGCTGCTCACCATTGCGCTCTGGAATACAACCATTACGCAATTTCTCTGGATTGGGGGATTGGCAGCGGTGCCCGATATCACGCGCGGAAGTTACCTTTTTTTCCTGAAACCTGTTATTGCAGCCTTTCTCGCAGTGGTCTTTCTCGGGCAGAACCTGACCGCCTGGCAAATACTTGCCATTTTAGTCATTTGCGCTTCGGTCCTGGTTGAAGCAGGCTGGGATAGGATCAGGCTGGCTGTCGGCAAGACAAGCGATTCCCTTAAATGATAAGCGGCGGAGTCATTTTTATTTGTCTTTCATTTTCGATTTTCTTTTTCGCTCCAATTCCCGCAACTCTCTGCGGATAATCTTGCCGGTGGCCGTCAGCGGTAGTGTTTCGACAAACGCTATTTCTCGCGGATATTCGTGGGCTGCCAGTCTACTTCGAACAAAATTTTTAATATCATTTTCTAAAGCCTTATCCGCATTGAATCCCGGCGTGAGCACGATAAAGGCTTTCACGATCTCGGTGCGGACTTCATCCGGACTTCCGACGACGGCTACCATGGCAACGGCCGCATGTTTGATGAGGCAGTCTTCGATTTCACCGGGCCCGATGCGGTAGCCCGAACTTGTAATCAAATCATCTTCGCGACCCACAAACCAGAAATAACCGTCCTCATCTTTTTGGCCCATATCACCCGTCAGATACCAGTCGCCGGCGTACTTTTCCCTGGTGGCCTCCGGATTTTTCCAGTATTCGAGAAACATGACCGGATCGGGATGCCTGAGACCCACGTTACCCGTGGTGCCGGGCGGCAGCACGTTACCGTCGTCATCGACAATCTCAACCACGTGGCCGGGGATGGCTTTTCCCATGGAACCGGGTCTGATTGCCATGATCTCAGAGCAGTTTCCCACCACCAGGTTGAATTCGGTCTGCCCGTAAAACTCGTTAATGGTCAACCCCAGCGCGTCTTGGCCCCAATCCAGGAGTTCCTTGCCCAGGGTTTCGCCGCCGCTCCCGACGGATCTCAGTTGAAACGGATAACGGCTGCGGGGATCTTTTACCTGGCGCATGAGTTTGAGGGCGGTTGGGGGAATAAAGGAATTGCGAACGCCGTGTTTCGCCATTATGTGAAACGCATGCTCGGGGTCGAATTTTTTGGCCCGGTATGCGACCACCGGAGTCCCGTGATACCAGCTGGGCAGCAGTACATCGGTCAGTCCCCCCAGCCAGGCCCAATCCGCCGGCGTCCAGAAAAGATCATCTTCTCTGGGGAAGAAATTGTGAGGGAATTCAACACCGGGAATATGGCCTAAAAGCATACGATGGGCATGGAGCGCACCTTTGGGCGGGCCGGTTGTGCCGGAAGTATAGGCCAGGAGCGCCGGATCTTCGGCTTTGGTTTTCACCGGCTTAAAATCGCAGGCGCCTTTCTGAATGGACTCCCAAAAATCGATCACCGCTTCTTCCTTTTGCCCCCGGACCACGAAAATCCTTTCCAGATGGGGAAGTTTTTCACGGATCTGCAGGACTTTATGCAGATTGGCATCGTCGGTCACAATGCCTTTTGCCTGGCTGTTGGCCAAGCGGTACTCGAGGGCCTCCGGACCAAAAAGCGTAAACAGCGGTATGGCAATCCCCCCGATTTTATAAGCGGCGATATGGGAAATACCCGTCTCCGGGCATTGCGGCAGTAAGATTCCCAGGCGATCTCCGATACCGAATCCAAAAGCCTGTAAGGTGTTGGCAAATTGGTTGGTCAACCTTTTTAGCTGCCAGAAGGTATACTTTTCGATCCGACCCGCTTCATTTTCATAGATCAAAGCCAGGCGATATCGCTGGTGGGCGTGTTTATCACAGACATCGACGCCCATATTGTAATATTCAGGGATTTTCCATCTAAACGTGTTATACACAGCTTCATAAGAATCGCCTGGTTTGAGCATAATATTTGCATCTTTATTTTTTAATCTTCTTCCGGCAAACGCACCACCAGCACCGGCGTTTTACTCCGCCGGATGACCCGCCGCGAGGTACTGCCCATCAGCGCGTTCGCCAGCGCACTGTGACCGTGGGCACCCATTACGATCATGTCATAGCCGTTTACTTCGGCCTCCTGTAAAATCTCATCCACAGGGTTGCCGATTTTTACGATAATGTCATCGGTAATAAACGGACAGGCCGGCATTTCGGCCTGCACCTCATCACAAAATTGGGTCAGCCGGGATCGAAGTTTGTCCAGGACCTCTTTTTCGTTACGTTTGCGAAGCTCGCCCCATTCTTCTTCTCCAAGGATGTTAATCACCAGACTGCTTGCGGTGGGCGATACGTCTTCCAAAACGTGAAGGATGGTGACGCCGGCATCGTATCGGTTGGCAATGCTGGCCGCATAACTGAATGCATGGCGAGCATTTTTGGAAAGATCTGTGGTATAAAGGATTTTGTTTATTTCAGGTATCATGTCGCGCCTCCAGAGGTTGCATCGTTAATCCTGTTTAATTGGGGTTTAACTTTATTTTTGTATTATTTTAGGATAAAAGGTCAGCTACACTATAATAAGGACTTTTTACATCTTCAAGACAAAATGTCAGAAAATACTGACCTCATAATCGGAATCGGTATCCTGATTCTGGTCTTCATTCTGTCCAGACAGTTTCATGCCTGGCGATTTAAACGCGCCTATATTTTCATCATCGAAGATCTGAAAAAAAGGGCTGCGTATAGTGCCCATTCTGCGGTCGAACTCCCCTATGCCAAGCGGAATTTGTTGAGGATGGGTGCCAGGCAGCATCGCCCCCAGGCCCTTGACCATCTCGTCACCCAGAACATCGTCGGCAGAACCGAAGACGGCCGATACTATTTGATTCAAAAGGACATCAACCTCTAAAAAACGGGCCGGTAGGCCCGTTTTTACCAGAGGGCGAGGGAATTTAGAAACAGCTGCTTCAAATCCCCGGCACCTGCGGGCTTTGGTGACAATTTGGTTACCCGATGCTGGGGCAACGTTCCCTCGACCAGTTTATCCACATCATCCGGGCCATAACCCACTGCACGAAGCCCGTTGGGCATGCCGACCTTGCGCATTATTTCGATGATCGCACCTGCCAGCACCTCGCCTGCATCCTCGGCCGACACGCCGGAAATATCCCTGCCCATCAATTTGGCGGCGTATAGATGCATTTCAGGATTGGCCGGACCCGTAAATCGAAAAACAGCCGGCGAATTGAGAACAACTGCCATTCCGTGCGGAATCATCGGCTGCCCCGGCGGGTACCCTTCCGGGACATAATCGCGAACCATTCCCGATACGGGATACGACATGCCGTGGGGCAGATGACATCCGGCGTTTCCAAAGCCGATACCGGCATAGGTTGCCGCCAGAAGCACCTGGCCTCGCGCTTCGTCATCGGAGGGATTCTCAATCGCGCGGACAAGGTTCCGGGAGATCATTTCGATGGCCCGGGATGCCCAGATATGGGAGATGGGATTGGACCCCTGATAGGCCGGGCGCAATCTGGGATGCTCGGCGGCCGCTCTCTGGCTATAGGGCAGCGCTGTCAGTGATTCCAGGGCATGGGTTAACTGGTCCAATCCGGTGCAGGCGGCGACCATTTTCGGGAGGGAGCGGGTGTTATGGGGATCTACGACTCCTTTGATGGGCCGCAAGGTGCGATGGGCAATTCCGGTTTTGGCCTTGATTTCCAAAAAATCAAATATGGCCACCCCGGTTGTCTCGCTGCCCGTGCCGGCAGTGGTGGGTACGGCCACCAACGGCTTTAAGGGGCCGGGTACCGGTTCGCCTTTGCCGATAGGCGGATTTACGTAAGTCATAAAGTCTGCCGGGTAGGTGGCGTATAGATTGGCCGCTTTGGCGGTATCGATGCTGGAACCGCCGCCGACCGCTACGAATCCGTCGAAATTGCCGTCAGTGGCGAATTGAATGGCTTCTTTAAAGGAAATGTCCGTTGGTTCCACGCTTGCCTGATCAAATAACACGGCATCGATGCCGTGGTTGCCCAGAGCTTCAAGGGTCACAGCCACGGGTTCTTTGTCTGCCAGATGGGGATCGGTAACCACCATCACCCGCTGCGCCCCCTGTTCTTCCATATCCCATCCCACCTCCCTTGTAACGCCGGGGCCGTATTTGATACTGGACGTATCCATCGAAAAGGCCGTTTCTAGTTTCATGTTATATTCCTTTCGTTCATCCGCTCATAAATCCTATTTTTGAGATGGGTTCATATTGATAAAACGCCTGGCAAGCGTTACGGCTTCGGCGGCGTCCTTGCCGTAGGCATCCGCGCCGATTTTTTGGGCAAATTCGGCGTCCAGCGGAGCGCCGCCCACCATCACTTTCACACTTTTACGCATCCCCTCGGTCTGTAAATTGTTGATCACATTTTCCATTTCGGGCATTGTCGTGGTCAGGAGGGCGGATAACCCCAGAACCTGCGGCTGAATTTCCGCAATCTTGGCGACCACGTTTTCAACCGTAACGTCAACCCCCAGGTCGATGACCTCAAAACCGGCCCCCTCCAGCATCATGGCAACGAGGTTTTTGCCGATGTCATGGAGGTCTCCTTGGACCGTACACAGAACGATCTTGCCCCTGGATTGCACTTCCTGATTTTTTAGCAAGGGTTTGATAATATCGAGGCCCTTTTTCATCGTCAGGGCAGCGACCAGCATTTCAGGGACAAATATTTCGCTTTTCGCAAAGCGATCACCCACCACATCCATGGCCCCGATCAGTGCCGTGTTGATAAGGTCGTCTAAATTTAATTTGCCCTCAACGGCGCTTTCCACCAGGGCTTCGATTTCGGTGTGCTTGCCGGCAATGACGGTCTTTTTGATTTCCTCAAACAATTTGTTCATTTTCTCCTCGCCGTAATTTTTATTTCTCACCGCCCGCTTCGCTCAAGACGCAAAGAACGCAGAGATTTTAGTTTTTCGGCCTCTCACCGAAAAGTTAAAAAGATAAATTTCACAGCGTACTCTGCGTCTGGAATGAACGCAGTGAGTGGGCGGTGAAATAAAATTAACCCACTAGTAGCCTTCGGAAGCCGCTTCCACTATCGCCTTCAAGTTCTCCATCGGGGTAGACAATGGGATCGCACATTCAGGGCCAATGATGTTGATACCCGCTGCAACCGCATATCGCACCTGTTTATGAACATCTTCGGGGGTTCCCTGATACAGCACCTGAGGATTATTGACGTTTCCCACCAGCGATATCAGGGTTCCGACCTTTTCCACCGCGCGTCTGGCATCGACCTGCCATTCCATGTGATAGCCGTCCACGCCGGATTGGGCAAAATAGTCCAACCGATCCGTGCAGTCGCCGCATACATGCAGGATCAGCGGACCTTCAATTTGAGCTGTAATTTCCTGATGGATGGGCAGCAGAAGATCTCTGTAATGATAAGGACCCACCAGGTTCCCGGTCGCATGATCCGCCAGGACAACGATATCGGCACCGGCCTGAAATTGGGCCCGCGCGAAAGCGATGGTCACCGGCATCAGCTGCCTTAGCATTTTACTCACCTTTGCGGTTTCCCCCATGCCGATTTGAAGCAGGAAATTCTGCGTTCCGGCCAGGTGATAGGAAAGCGTCCAGGGGCCCATTACTTTACCGACAATCGCTACTTTTCCGCCCACCTGACGGCGCAATATGCTTAAAGCGTCGAGAACGACTTTCATGGATGGCTTCTCCAAAATGTTTTCCGGGACGTTGATATCTGAAAAATTTTCGTAAGGAAAATTTTTATTATCGGGCATGCGCTCCCGATTGCCCCAGTCCACCGCACATCCCAGCGCCGCAGCTTCCTGCTGCACGCTGTATTCGGGCATAACGGTGTCAAATCCGATAATCTCGTGGCCTGCCAGGGCTAAATCCGCCATGGCATTGGCATCGAGATGCGCATCCGGAAATGAAATCCCGGCGGCATCCATGAGGTCCTGGCAAACGATGGATGTCGGGTTCCCCGCCGGGGGCCGCTCGCCTTTGCGTCCGTTGAACAGGGCTGACATCACCAGGTTGTAAGAAGATGTTTTCATCAATATAGCCTCCGATATACCAAGGTCCAGGGTTCAGTTTTTAGGTTTCTGGCCACCGCAGAGAACTGCTTGTTATATTCGTTTTATTGGTTTGATTGGTTTAATTCGTTCAATTGATTCGGTTTAAATCAACCAATGAAACCAATGAAACCAATCGAACAAATCATTGTAGACAACCTTTGTCCGCTGAACCTTTGAACCAGGAGATTGACACCTGATTCCTTACAGGACCGCTCCGATCTGCCAGGGCACGAATTCGTTGTCGCCGAAGCCGAAACTTTCACTTTTGGATTTCTTTCCGGAAGCGGTGTCCAGAATAAGTTGAAATATGGTTTCGCCCATCTCCGCGATGCCGGCTTTGCCGTCAATAATAAGGCCACAGTTAACATCCATGTCATCGCTCATGCGTTCATACATTTCAGAATTGGATGCCAGCTTCAGGGTCGGCACCGGCTTGAATCCGCAAACCGATCCGCGGCCGGTGGTGAAACAAACCATATTGGCCCCTGCGGCAATCATCCCCGTTACGGAGACGGCATCATATCCGGGGGTATCCATGAAGACCAGCCCCCTGGATCTTACAGGCTCGGCGTATCCGTAGACGTCTATTAGATTGGTTGACCCGCCTTTGGCAACGGCACCCAGCGATTTTTCTAAAATCGTCGTCAGTCCGCCGGCTCTGTTGCCCGGCGATGGATTATTGTTTATTTCAGCGTTGTGTCTTGTTGTATAATCTTGCCACCAGCGGATACGGTCAATTAATTTCTGGCCGACTTTTTCACTGGCCGCCCTGCGGGTAAGCAGGTGCTCAGCACCGTATATCTCAGGGGTTTCGCTCAAAATAGCGGTTCCGCCATTGCTTACGAGAATATCAACCGCTTTTCCAAGCGCCGGGTTGGCAGAAATGCCGGAATAGCCGTCGGACCCGCCGCACTCCAGGCCGAGCACGATATGGCCGGCAGAAACCGGGCTTCTTTCAACGCGATTGACCTCCGGCAGCATTGCCCGGATCGTTTCAACCCCCCGGCGGACCGTTTCGGCCGTGCCGCCGGCATTCTGAATGTTAACGGTTCTCAGCAGGAGGCCTTCTTCCAGGTGCATGTTTTCCAGCAGGCAATCCAGATGGTTGACTTCGCATCCGAGCCCGACCAGAAGAATACCGCCAAAATTGGGGTTGCGGCAATATCCGGCCAGCGCGCGCTGAAGCAATTGGAAACCCTCGCCACCTCCGGCACAGCCGCATCCTGATCCATGTCCTAACGCAAAAATGCCGTCCACCCGAGTATATCGCGACGCACGGTCCTTTTCGCTGGCGCCGGCAATAAAATGGGCCACACTTGTCGAACAGTTGACGGTTGCCAGAATACCGATGTAGTTGCGTGTGGCAACCTGCCCGTTGGGTCTTAGGATGCCTTTGAAAGTCGCCTGATCTTTTTCCGGACGTATCGGTGTCGGCCGGGCGTCGGTGCCGATGGCATAATCGCGCGTAAAGCTCGACACCACCGTATTTTGGGTATGGACATGATCTCCGGGCAAAATGTTCTTTGAGGCAAAGCCGATGGTTTGTCCGTATTTGATAATCGGGCTTCCGCGGTTGATCCGGCTTATGGCGACCTTATGACCGGCCGGGATTCTGTCGCGAGATCTGATGTCGGCTCCCACCACAACGGAACCCGGGGCCAGCTCGTTCAGCGCCACCATTACATTATCCTCGGGGCTGAGTTTGATCGTTCTTCCCTGTTTTGTCTTCACTTTTGGTTTCACTCCAGGCCGGATTGTTCTCGAATGGCGCGGCCGATGGCAGAGATATCATCGTCGCCGTATCCTTTAGCGATAAGGCCGTTTTCGATTTGGGCAACCAGTGCAGTGGCCGGAAGGGTCACCTTCAGCTCGCGGGCCGCATCCAGTGCAATCCCTAAATCCTTGTGGTGCAGTTTAACCCGGAACCCAAGCGGGTAGGTGTTTTTGACCACATTGAGGGCGCGGTTGTGCAAAATCCACGAACTGGCGGCCCCGCCGCTGATCGCCTCAATGACCTTCGGCATGTCAAGTCCGGCTTTCATGCCCAGCGATAAGCCTTCGGCCATCGTCAGGTAGGTGCCGGAAATGATGATCTGGTTAATCGCTTTGGTAATCTGCCCGGCGCCTATCGGACCCACATGCGTAATGGTTTTCCCCATGGCCTCTAATATCGGGAGGGCTTTCTCAAAATCCGCCGTATCCCCGCCGACCATTATGGCCAGGGTTCCATTCTGAGCGCCTTCAGAACCGCCGGAAACCGGCGCATCCAGCATTTTTATACCTTTTTCGCCCAGCTTTTCAGCCATTTGGCGGGTGGCTGCCGGGCTGATGGTAGACATGTCGATCAAGATCGCGCCTTGGGCGGCACCATGGATGATGCCATTGGTGCCCAGAACCACCGCTTCGACGTCCGGTGTGTCGCTTACGATGGTAATAATTATCTCCGCTCCCTCAGCAGCCGCTTGCGGTGATTCCGCCCGCCGGGCGCCTTCTTTGGCGACGGCCTCTTCTTTTTCCCGGGTACGGTTGTGAACGGTGACTTCGTGACCGGCTTTAAGAATATTCAGCGACATGCCCACACCCATTGTTCCCAGACCGATGAATGCAACTTTCATTTTTATCCTCCTTTATACACAAGTCTCCTAAATCAATTTTTGAGATAATTTAATTGTGAGTTCGCTTAAACGCTATTGGATTTGTTTAATTTGTCTTATTGGTTGAATTGGTTCCATTGGTTAAGTTTTTGCGGAACCACTGCTAACAACTAATTAGATCAATCTGACTAACAGGACGAATCGAACCAATGAAACCAATCAAACCAATTTAACGTGTGTTCGACACCAAAAACCCGTTTCACGATTTGAAAGTACGACAACGTGCAAAGCACAACGGTCCACAGATCCTATAGAAATATCTTGCCCGGGTTCAGCAGACCTTTGGGATCGATTAGTTCTTTGATCTGGCGCATCAAATGATAACTCTGCCCGTGCTCCAGTTCCATAAATTTGCGTTTGCCGATGCCAATGCCGTGCTCTCCCGTGCAGGTGCCGCCCAGGGCTACCGCACGGCCAACAATTTGATCGTTGATACGTTCCAGTATCGACCACTCTTTTTGATCATCCGGGTCTCCCACCAGAACAACATGCAGATTCCCGTCACCGGCGTGTCCGAAGACATATCCGGAAGCATTGTTGTCATCCACTAATTTTTGGGAGTAAACCATCATTTCCGGGTAGCGCGAGATCGGCACCGCCGCATCCACGATAAGGGTTTCTTTGCCCGGGTGGGCGCGGTGGATGGTCTCCCAGGCTTCGTGACGGGCCCGCCAGAGCTCTGCGCGTTCATTGGCCTCCACTCCGAATCGAAAACCGGTTGCGCCGCAGTCTTCGCACAATTCTTTGGCAAGAGCGGATGTTTCCTGCAGGCTGGCCTTGCTGATACCGTGAAATTCGCAAAACAGGGATGGCACTTCCGGAAGCCCCAGCTCTTTTTCGCGGTTCATCAGATTGATGAGCTCGGGCGTCAGCAACTCTAGTGCGGCCGGTTCCAGTCCTGAGCCGATCATGACCGCCACGGCCTGAGAGGCTTCATCCAGCTTATTAAATGTTATGGTAATTGCCAGGTGGTGGGTTGGAACGCCGGCCAGTCGAAGGGTTGCCTCGGTAACCACTCCCAGCGTGCCTTCAGAACCGACAAACAGTCTGGACAGGTCATAACCGGAAGAAGATTTATGGGCTTTACACCCGGTGTTGATGATATTCCCCTGGGGTAGCGCCACCGTTAATCTCATGACATAATCTTTGGTGGCGCCGTATTTGACGGTTTGCACTCCCGATGCGTTATTGGCGATCATCCCCCCGATGGTCGCATCGGCACCGGGGTCGGGCGGGAAAAACAAGCCCTGCTTTCCGGCCTGGCGGTTCAACTCTTTGCGCAGAACACCGGGCTGGACGTCGGCCTGGAGATCCCGGGATCGAATTTCAAGGATTTTATCCATCTGCGTCATGTCCATGACCAACCCGCCTCTGGTGGGGATCGGATTGCCCTCGGTGCTGGTGCCGGCGCCCCAGGGGGTAACCGCTACCTCCTGTGCATACGCCCAGGATAGAATTTTAGAAACCTCATCAGTGGTAACCGGCCAGATAATAGCGGCCGGCAGGGTTCCGCGGTGGGCGGATATGTCATGCAAATGCAGCTCGCGGCTGGATTGGCCGGTGGAGAAGCGATCATCAGACACCAAGTTGGACAGGGCCGCAATTTGATCTTGGGTCAATTCTTCCATGAAGTCTGCTCCTGACGATTGATTTTAATTGTAATTTTCAGGCAACATCTGTTTTTCTTAAATCTTGTATTTTACGCGCTTGAATCTTATTATCAGTCGATGACTGCAATTCATAGCGGGGAGGCGGTTTGTTGTCAATTTAAAATGATGAAAGTACGGGCTGCGAAACAAATCCGTCATTGAAATTGAGTCAACGACCACCCGCGCGGCGGGTGGCTTGGATTTTGCCGCCAAAGGCGGGAAAAGGCAGGGGCCCGAAGTGCCCAAATCGTTGCGGATTTGGAAAACCCAATCAATAAAATCCGATCAAACCGGGTGGTATAGGAATTACAAATCCAGCGGATACATTATAATTCGGTTTTGTATCAAAATTGGTACAATCTCTGAATCCCGATGCCTCTGTTTTGAGACGCTTTTCTAAATACGTCTTCGTCATAAAGCGATTTCCCAAAGTCGGCCAGGGATGCCTGAACAGGCGGCTTGGTCTGCTTGTGGCAGAACAGATGTGCCTTCAAAGTTTACCTCGGATGAAAGATTAATGGCATAAATTTCGCTGGGCAAGCTAAGTGAAGGGCAACGGCCGAATACATGCTATCCAGCCGCTTGTATGTGCAACGTGGTTCTTCTAAAAGATTGCTTTACTTCCATGTAAAAGTTGGAGTAGTGATATTCAAGATCTATGAATTGCATCAATGCCCGTGTGGCCGCCAAATTTCAACGGGTGCAGATGTGGTTATCATGGAAGATTTTCCCCGCAATGTGGCCGGTAAAACCCTCAAACGCGTTATGCGAGACAACTATGGGAAAGATCCTGGTTGAAAACGAATTCAATGCGATGGCTTTTCCGGCCGCATCATGATAATGATCAGGCCACCCGCGAATTTCTTGAGGGTTTCTGGATAAATTATCAAAAAAGCACCAAGTGAAATAATACCAAAGGAGGATCGCGTGATAAAAAAAAGAAAACTTGGAAGAGGTGTGGCGATTATCGGAGCCGGCATGTCGCATTTCGGCATGTACCCGGACAAAAATTCAAAAGACCTTTTCGCTGAAGCGTTCCAAGAGATGTTGATTTCCGTAGACAAAGGCTTTGACCCGGCTGATATTGATGCGCTTTACCTGGGAAATTTTTCAAATGATTTTTTTATACATCAATCACATTGGGGCCCGATTATTTCCGATCTAATTGGCCTGGCCCCCAAGCCGGCCACCCGAACCGAAGGCGCCTGTGCCTCCAGCGCGCTGGCATTCCGGGAAGGTGTTTTTGCGATCGCCTCCGGATTCTATGATATCGTTCTCGTTGGCGGGGTGGAGGAGATGTCCAAGCGCACCACTGAAGAGGTGGCCGAGGGGCTGGCGCTTGCCACGGTTCCCTATGAAGGTCGGGCCGGTTTTACCTTCCCCGGTGTCTTTGGCGCTGTAGCCACGGCCTACTTTGCAAAATACGGCGCCAGCCGCGAGCATCTCATGGACATCACCATCAAAAGCCACAACAATGCACCCCTGAATCCCAAAGCGCAGTTTCCCATAACCATCCTGGATCTGATGAACAAAAAAAAGGAAAGCCTGATGAAGCGGGAGGGCGCTGCACCGGAGTGGCAGACGGAAAAGGATTTTCTCGGTGATCTCCGGGCAAATCCGGTGGTCGCCTGGCCCATGCACCTTTTTGATTGTTGTCCGATCAGTGATGGGGCCAGCTGCATGTTGCTGGTTGCCGAGGAGATGGCCAAAAGCTTCACCGACCATCCGATTTACGTGGCCGGCTTAGGCCAGGGAAGCGGCAGAGGCTTTCATGCCAGTGATGATCTGACATATTTCGAAGCAACGCGGTATGCGGCCCGGGAAGCTTACGGCATGTCGGGCCTCACACCGGAAGACATCCAGTTCTCCGAAGTACACGACTGCTTTTCGATTGCAGAACTGGTGCACATTGAAGATCTGGGTTTCTTCCAACCCGGTGAAGGTTACAAGGCGGTTGCAGAGGGCGCAACGCGGCTGGACGGCATCAAACCGATCAATACATCGGGCGGGCTGAAGTGTAAGGGACACCCGGTCGGTGCTACCGGGATCTCCCAGCTCTATGAGGTCTGGACGCAACTCCGGGGCCAGGCCGGTCCGCGGCAGGTGCCCGCCGGTGATTTGCGCATCGGTGGGGCCCATAATTTAGGCGGCACCGGCGGAACTTGCACCTTTACGATTCTGGAAAGGAGATAAAACCATGCAAGAGAGACCGTTCAGTGATATTGCCTATGAACAGTACCTGAAAGAAGAAAAGCTCATGGGGTCAAGGTGCAAGGAATGTGAGGCCAACTATGTGCCCCCGCGCTCTATTTGCATCAAGTGCTTCAGTTCGGATATGGACTGGGTGGAAATGAGCGGCAAGGGGCGCCTGGCCGCCTTTACCAGTATCAGCATTGCTCCGCCTTCTATGATTGCGCAGGGCTACAATCGGAAAAATCCCTATATCTCGGCTGTTGTGGAACTGGAAGAGGGAGGACGGGTTGATGCGCGCATCGAAGGATTGGACCCCCGCAAACCGGAAGATATCAAAGTGGGGATGCCGCTCAAAGTAAAATATTTGCACACGGAAGTTGGTGATAGAAAGGAAACTTATCTGGCCTTTGAACCTGACGAAACTGTCGCTGAATCCCATTGAAAGGAAAATCACATGTGATTAAAGGATCGGGCCGGCCCCTATCACCGCAGACATCCTGCGAGTTGACGGCGGCGTTGTTGTCGGCACCTGACATTGGCATGATTTTTTTGATCTATCTTGACTCTGGGGGATTAAGTTTTTGAGCGAGCTCAACGAAAAAATTAATCGAGTGGGAATTGCTCATTGAGTCCACGTTTACGGCTTTCTCCACCGGTTCACCCATTAAAATCTTTTTTACGGGCACTTCAAGCTTTTTGGCATTCAAGGTTTTAGGAACTTCAGGGATGGCAAAGATGTCGTCGGGCACATGTCGCGGTGATAGGGTGCTGCGGATTTTTTGTTTAATTTTTGTTTTGAGCGTTTCATTCAGCGTTTCGCCTTCCTTGAGAACGACAAATAGGGGCATATAGTATCCGCCTGTCCGGCGCTCCAAACCAACGATCAGGCTGTCGTTTACCTGCGGGAGGTCTTCCACAATGCCATAGATTTCACCGCTTCCAATTCGAATCCCCATGCGGTTGAGTGTGGAATCGGATCTGCCGGTAATTAACGCACTTCCATTTGGCGTAATCTTAATCCAATCGCCATGCCGCCATATCCCGGGGTACATTTCGAAATAGCTTTCCAGATAACGTCGATTTTCCGGATCATTCCACAGGAACAAGGGCATCGACGGCATCGGCTCGGAGATGACCAGCTCCCCGACCCGGTTCACCAGAGAAGCGCCACTTTCGTCAAAAGCTTCTGCTTTTACGCCCAGACAGCGGCATTGAAGTTCACCGGCGCGGACCGGCAGCACCGGACAGCCGCCTACAAAAGCGGTGCACGGATCGGTGCCGCCACTGACGGAAGCCAGCCATATGTCTTTTTTCACGCGCTCATAAACCCATGCGAAGCCTTCCGGGGACAAAGGAGATCCGGTGGAACCCATGGCCTTTAAACGGCTTAGATCATGATCCCTGCCGGGTTGCATCCCCGCATTCATACAAGCGGTAATATAGGCAGCACTTGTGCCGAATATGGTCATGCCCGATTTCTCGGCAAATTCCCAGAGCACATCCATATTGGGGTATGCGGGACTTCCGTCGTAAAGAAGGGCCGTCGCCCCTGTTAGCAAGCCCCCCAGCAGAACATTCCACATCACCCATCCGGTGGTGCTGAACCAAAAAAACCGGTCTTCGGCTTTCATATTGACATGCAGTCCGAGGAATTTCAAAAATTCCAATAGAATTCCCCCCTGGCTGTGAACCATAGCCTTTGGCAGGCCGGTGGTCCCGGAAGAATAAAGCACCCACATGGGGTGGTTGAACGGAACCTGTTCAAAAACCAGTTCGGCTTTTTCTACCAGGAGATCTTGCCACAGCACCGTGTTTTTTAAATTTTGCGGCCCAGTGTTTTTTTGCAAATAGGGTATCAGGACGGTATTTTTAAGCGTCGCAAGGGAATTCTGCAGTTCAGCCACCATAGACCGCCGGTCAAATGGAGTGCCGCCGTACTGATATCCATTTGTGGCAAAGAGCACCTTGGGCTCTATTTGATTGAGCCGATCAACAACGCTGCGCTTACCAAAATCAGGCGAACAGCTTGACCAGACCGCACCGATACTGGCGCAGGCAAGAAAGGCAATTATGGCCTCGGGGATATTGGGAAGGAAGGCGGCGATGCGATCTCCTTGCTTTACGCCCATGCTTCGCAGCGAAGCCGCCACTGACGAGACGTTGCTGTAGAGTTCATCCCAGGAAACCGCCGTCATCGGTTGAATTTCCGATTGGAAGATTAAGGCCGGACGCTCGGCAGATATATGGCGAAACACATGTTGGGCAAAATTGAGTTCTGCGTCCAAAAACCACCTGGCCCCCGGCATTTTTCTTTCCGACAACACCTTGGCGTATGGTTTTGAGGCCTTTATCTCAAAAAATTCCCAGATGGATGACCAGAAGTCTTCAATGTCCGACACCGACCATTCCCACAGCTGGTGATAGTTTGTAAAATCCAATCCTCTTTTCTTTTGCAGCCATTGCATGAAGCGGGTAATATTGGCTGTCTGCATAAGTTCATCTGGCGGCTCCCAGAGCAGCGTGCCCTCTTTGACCGATGGTGTAACCATGATTTTCCTCCATTTGGGTATTTGCTTGCAGAAGCAAAAATATGACAAAATACGGATTGCGTGTCAATCCAGAAGCCTATATTTACAATCGGCCCGGTTGTTGATATGGTGGCAACGCCAGAACCCAAGGAGGAAAAATAATCATGGAAGATATTCATAAAATCTTTGGTCAATTTAAAGAAGAATTTCCCGAGATCCACCAAAAACATGAAGCTTTGGGAAAAGCGGTCCATGAAAAGGGCGGGCCGTTGGACGAAAAAAGCCGATGGCTGATCAAAATTGCCATCTCCGGTGCCTGCAACCACAAACGCGCGCTTGAGACCCATATCCGCAAAGCAAAGACCGCGGGTGTCGGCGAAGCTGAAATCAAACATGCCTTGCTGTTGCTGATCCCGACCGCCGGTTTCCCGGCTTTTATGAAGGCCTATGCTGTATCGAAGGGCATAAAATAAAATGGCGTGCTAATTAAATTTTAATAAAGCAAATCAACCTACAAGCTAAATCCCTCATGTCAGTTGTCCGTTGTTAGTCGTCCGTTGCGCATTGAATTTTTGCCACGGACAACGGACAACACACCACGAACACTTTTTACAGGTGAATCCAGTGAAAGCAGACCCAAAAAAAGATATCGGGGATCTAATTGCCAAATTTTTTGCTTTTCTCCAGATTGATATCTGGCGGATTCGACTTGACGATCTGCCTTTCGGCAAGTCCTTTCTGATTAAGCAACTTCGAATTATCCTGCTGGCAATTCGTGGCTATAATGAAGACCGCTGCATACTGCGAGCATCTTCTTTGACCTTTTATACACTGCTTTCCATCGTTCCGGTGGTAGCCATGTTTTTTGGGGTGGCCAAAGGTTTCGGTTTTGAAAAAAGATTGCAAAGCCAGCTTTTCGAGAGGTTTCCCGGGCAGGAAGAAGTTTTAGGCCAGGTCATTCGTTTTTCGAATTCACTGCTTGAACAAACCCGCGGCGGTCTCATTGCCGGAATTGGTATGCTGGTTCTTTTTTGGTCCGTGCTCAAGGTTCTCGGCCATATTGAATTGGCTTTTAACGATATCTGGGAAATAAAGAAGCAGCGGAGCTGGGGGAGGAAATTTAGTGACTATCTGTCAATCATGCTGATCAGCCCCATTTTAGTGCTGATGAGCGGCAGTGCGACCGTATTTATCACAACCCAGGTTACGCAAATAACCCGGGATGTGGCGTTGCTGGGTGTCGTTAGTCCGCTGATCTCTTTTTTACTGAAGTTCTTACCCTATGTGTTGATCTGGGCACTGTTTACGGTTCTCTATATCATCATGCCCAATACCAAAGTCAATTTCAGGGCCGGCCTGCTGGGGGGGATTGTTGCCGGGACGCTTTACCAGATTGCCCAGGGGGCGTATATCAGCTTTCAAATCGGCGCCGCCAAATACAACGCCATTTACGGGAGTTTTGCAGCCCTGCCGCTGTTTTTGATGTGGGTTCAGATCAGCTGGTGGATTGTGCTTTTCGGCGCCGAGCTGTCCTTTGCCAATCAGAATGTGGATACGTATGAGTATGAACCGGATTCGCTTAAAGTCAGTGCTGGTTTTAAGAAATTGCTGACCTTACAGATTGCCCATCTGTTGATCAAAAAATTCGAGAATGGCGAGAAACCCCTCACCGATTCACAGATTTCAGCTCGGCTGGAGATACCGATTCGTCTGGTACACAGTATTCTCTACGATCTGGTGGAAAGCGGCCTGGTTTCAGAAACCAGAACGAATCTGGAGAAAGAAATTGCCTACCAGCCGGCCCGCGACATCCACAAGATGACCATTCAATACGTCCTGGAAGCGCTTGATCACAAGGGAACTGAAGACATACCGATTGCCAAAACCGAAGATCACCAGACGCTGCTCGATGCGTTAAAAGACTTCAGCGAAGCCATGGCGGAATCGCCGGCCAATAAGCTTTTAAAAGATATCTAGTGTCATTTTGTTAATTCGAGCTGGCCGGCAAAGAAACAGGCCACAAAATGCTTATTTCGAATTTCCCTGAATTCCGGTTCCCGGTGGCTGCAAATATCTTTGGCAAAGAGGCAGCGGGGGTGAAAGCTGCAGCCCGGCGGGGGGTCGATAGGGCTGGGGACATCGCCTTTTAGAATGATCCTTTTGTTACTTTGGTGAGAAGGGTCTGGAATAGGTACCGCCGAAAGCAGCGCCTGGGTATAGGGGTGCAATGGTTTCTGATAGAGTGCTTTGCTGGGTGCAAACTCCACGATTTTGCCCAGGTACATGACGGCCACGCGATCACTCACATGTTCGACCACACTTAAGTCATGGGATATGAAAAGATAGGTCAGCCCGAAATCATCCTGCAGATCCTTGAGCAGATTAATCACCTGGGCCTGTATGGAAACATCCAGCGCGGATACGGCCTCGTCGCAGACGATCAGCTTGGGTTGCAGCGCCAGTGCCCTGGCCACGCCGATTCTTTGCCGCTGGCCGCCGGAAAATTGGTGGGGATAGCGGCGCATATGCTCTTTGCGCAGGCCGACCACGGTTAAGAGCTCGAGAACTCTTTCGTCCCTTTTCTTTCTGCTGCGCATCCCATGGACGAGCAGCGGCTCGCCGATGATGTGTGAAACCGTTTTGCGGGGGTTGAGGGAAGAGAAAGGATCCTGGAAGATGATCTGCATCTGCTTGCGCAATGCCTGCATTTTATTCTTATCATAACTTAGAATGTTTCCACCTTCGAAATAGATTTCTCCGGAAGTGGGCTCTTCCAGACGCAGGATTGCTCTGCCGAAGGTTGTCTTACCGCAGCCGGATTCTCCCACCAGCCCCACGGTTTCTCCCTCGGCAATGGTCAGACTGACGCCGTCAACGGCTTTAACCGCCGCGATTTCCTTGAGAAAAACGCCGCCTTTGATGGGGAAGTGTTTAACGATATTTTTGGCTTCAAGCAGAATTTTAGCCATATTTCAAACACCTGACAAAGTGATTGCCCCCGACCTGATACATTTCAGGCTCTATCCGACGACAGTCGTTAAAAACATCCGGGCAGCGGTCGTTGTAAAGGCAACCGGGCGGCAAATTCAGCAATGAAGGCACGATGCCGGAAATTGTCATTAGCCGCTTTTCCTTACTTTCTCTGCCCAGCACGGGGATGGATTGTAGCAAACCGATCGTATAGGGATTTTTCGGGTTGGCATAAATCGTTTTCACGTCCGTGTATTCCATCACCCTGCCGGCATACATGACCGCCACATTCTGGGCCATTTCGGCAATGACGCCCAGATCATGCGTGATAAACAGGATGGATGCACCGGTTTCGGTTTTGAGTTTGTTCATCAAATCCAGAATTTGAGCCTGGATGGTGACATCCAGGGCGGTGGTGGGCTCATCGGCGATCATCAACTTCGGGTTGCAGGCCAGGGCCATAGCGATCATCACGCGCTGTCGCATACCCCCGCTCATCTGATGGGGGTAATCGTTTAAGCGCTTATGGGCGGCCGGTATGCCCACCAGCTGAAACATTTCGATTACGCGTTCACGGGTTGCGCTGCGGGACAGTCCCTGATGCAGCCGGATGACTTCTGCGACCTGGTCGCCTACCGGAAAAACCGGGTTGAGCGATGTCATGGGCTCCTGGAAAATCATCGAAATCTGATTGCCACGAATTTTGCGCATCCGGGGCTCGGAAAACTTCAACAGGTTGTTGCCTTCAAAAAAAATCTCGCCGCTTTCTATTTTCCCCGGTGGATCCGGTATCAGGCCGATAATGGAAAGGGCCGTGACGCTTTTGCCGCAGGCCGATTCTCCCACCAGCCCCAATGTTTCACCGGAATGAATTTTCAGGCTCACATTATCAACGGCTTTGGCCACATAACCGCGAATATAAAAATAGGTTCGCAGGTTTTTTATTTCGAGCAGGTCTTTGTTCGACATAGGCATTAATTTTAATCTCTCAGCCGCGGGTCTAACGCATCTCTCAGGCCGTCGCCCAGGAGGTTGAAACCCAGCACGGCGAACAGTATTGCCAATCCGGGAAATGTCATCACCCACGATGCCCTCAGGATCAGCGCACGGCTGTGGGCGATCATGGCGCCCCATTCCGGCGTGGGTGGCTGAGCGCCCAATCCCAAAAAACTCAAGGCGGCCATATCCAGGATGGCCGATGCAAATCCCAGGGTGGTCTGTACGATCAGGGGGCCGAGGCAGTTGGGCAAAATGGCGACGAAAATAATGCGCAAATCACTTGCACCGATGGCGCGGGCGGCACTGACATAATCCTTTTCGTATTCTTCCAGCACACTGCCGCGAACGATGCGCGCAAAACGCGGGATATAGGTAATGGCAATGGCAATCATGGCGTTTTGGAGGCTGGGCCCCAGGTAGGCCACCACCACAATGGCCAGCAGGATGTAGGGAAAAGCCAATATAATATCCATGAAGCGCATGATGATGCTATCGCGGAATCCCTTGTAATAACCCGAGAAACAGCCCAGCAGGGTGCCGCATAAAAAAGCGAGGCCGACGCTGATGACGGCCACCACCAGAGAAACGCGTGCGCCGTAAATCAGCCGCGATAGGATATCACGGCCCAGGTCATCGGTGCCCAGGATATGTTTCCAGGTTCCGGTCTGATGCCAAACCGGGGGCTTGAGCTGATCGTAAAGAGAAGTTTCAACCGGATTGTGAGGGCTCAGGTAAGGTGCCACAATGGCACTGATGATAAATAATACGATGATGATTAACCCCGCCACAGCGGTTTTGTTGCGCCACAGCTGACTGACCTGGTCAAAAAACGGATGCCGGTCTTCCGGATTTTTTTTAGGCTTTTCGGTTTGCATATGAAATTGTGTTTAGTATTTAGTATTTAGTGTTTGGTGTTTCGTGTTTAGTCATTTGCAGTCAGGCTTTCAAAAACCAGATACTAAAAACTAAACACCAAACACCCAACCTACTTCACACTGATGCGCGGATTGATGACGGCATAAAGCACATCCACACAAAGGTTAATCAAAACAAATATGGTGGCGATGAACAGCGTGCCGCTGCGGATGACCATGTAATCGCGTTGCATCACGGCGTCATACATCCACTTGCCCACGCCGGGCCAGGCGAAGATGGTTTCCGTCAGAATGGCGCCGCCCAGAAGCACCCCGAACTGAAGGCCGATGGTGGTGACCACCGGGATCAGCGCGTTGCGCAGGGCATGTTTGAAAATCACGATAAACTGTGAAAGCCCCTTGGCCCTGGCAGTCCTAATATAATCCTGGCGCATTACCTCAAGCATGGCAGAGCGGGTCATGCGGGCGACGATGGCCGTTGGAATTGTGCTCAGGGTAACCGCCGGCATGATAATGTGCCAGATCGCATCCCGCAATGCCGCCCAGTTACGGGTTAATAAGGCGTCCAGGATGTAGAGATTGGTGATGGTTTCAAGCTCCACCCCAACACTCAGCCGGCCCGACATGGGCAGCCATCCCAGGTTCAGCGCGAAGATGAGCATAAACACCAGCCCCAGCCAGAATATCGGCATGCTGACCCCCACCAGGGCGCCCAGCATGCTGAGGTAATCAAAAATGGAGTATTGTTTGGTGGCTGAGATAATGCCGAGGATCATGCCGGCAAAACAGCTGATAAACAGGGCGACAATCGAAAGTTCAATGGTGGCGGGAAAGCGCTGTTTGACCTCGATCCAGACTTTCTGACGCGTCCAGATGGTTTCTCCCAGATCGCCCTGCATCAATTGTTTGAGGAACAGCCCGTACTGTTCATATAAGGGTTTGTTGAGTCCCAGATGTTCGCGGATTTCCTGCAAAGCTTCTTCGGAGGCGCGCTCTCCCATCAGCAGTTCGGCCGGGTCACCCGGGGTGAGATGCAGCATCAGAAACACGATGATGGATACGCCCAGCAATGTGGGGATCAAAACCAATAGTCGGCGGATGATATAGGCGATCATGGAAAGTTATCGTGTTGGTTTAGCGTAAAAAAACAGTTGGTTTGAGCATCACTGACTCGAAAAGGTCTTAAAACCTATTTTACGCAATTCAGCCCAGCGGGTATTATCATTTACAAGCGCATTGCCGAAGCTGGAATCCTATACTAAAAAGAGAGGCCCTGTGTAAACAAAAAAAGGAAAGAGGGTTTCCCCTCTTTCCCTTATAGCGAATTGGCTGACATGGAATTTTTACTGCAGCCAGACATTTTTCATCCGAACAGAGCCGGTTGGATGCAGTTTGAAATCCATGACATTATTTAGCGACGGCCAGATGACGGTGGAGTGCGCCACACTGATGACCGGGACTTCATCATAGATAAGCTTCAAGGCCTTTTTGTAGATTTCAGCCCGCTTGTTCTGGTCAATGGTTTGTTTACCTTGGGTCATCAGATCATGATATTCTTTGCTGTGCCACTGGGTTCTGATCGATGATGAAGCCAGACCGTCGAAGAGGACCGCCAGGAAGTTGTCCGGGTCACCGTTGTCGCCCGTCCAGCCCAGCTGAAACAGATCCATATCTTCCGGCTGTTCGCGCTGGCGCTTCAGATACGTGCCCCATTCGTAACTCACGACCCGGGCGTTGACGCCGATTTTAGCCAGATCGCTCGACATGGCCACCCCGATTTTTAATCCATCCGGGTTGTAGGGCCTGGGTACCGGCATGGACCACAGCGTGATTTCCGGCAATCCCTTGCCTTCCGGGAATCCGGCTTTGGCCAGTTCGGCTTTGGCCAGTTCCGGATCGTATTTAAACCCGGGAATATCCGTGTTGTAGCCCCACATGGTGGGTGGAATCGGGTTTTTGGCGACCTGCCCCATACCCTGGTAGAGGTTGTCCACTATGGCCTTGCGGTTGATGGCATGCGCGATGGCTTTGCGCAGATGCAGATTGCTCTTCCAGGGTTCCTTGGTGTGGTTGAAAGACAGGTAGCCGATATTCATGCCCGGTTGAGAGATGAGCTTGATGTTCTTATCCTTGCGGGCGAGTTCAACATCCGCGGGATTGGGAAACTGGCACACATGGATGCTGCCGGCTTTTAATTCCAGAAACCGCACTGAATTTTCCGGGATGGAACGAAAGACGACTTTGTCCAGATAAGGGCCACCGGCTTTGTCCCAGTAGTCCTTATTTTTTTCCAGGATAATCTGATCGTCCTTGACCCATTTTACGAATTTGAACGGGCCGGTCCCAACCGGATTTCGCAGAAACTCTTTGGGGTTTTTCGTAAAAGCCGTCGGGCTGATGATGTCGGCAAAATCCATCCCCATGTTGGCCAGAAACGGGGCCTCGACTCTTTTGAGCTTGAAGACAACCGTATACTCGCCGGTGGCTTCGATGGCGCCGATGGTTTCATCCATCTCCATGGATACCCAGTACTCGGGCGTCCGATCCTGGGCCGGAATATCCCAGCCTTTGCCGAAAAATTTGACATTGCGTTCTTTCATCATGCGGCCGATGGAAAAAACCACTGCATCGGCGTTGAAGGGCGTGCCATCGTGGAATTTGACACCCTCGCGCAATTGAAAGGTATAGGTTTTGCCGTCGCTGGAGATTTCCCAGGATTTGGCCAAGCCGGGTTCCAGTTCGGTGGATTCATCCTTGTAGGCAACCAGCGCCTCGTACAAGTTGTCGCAGATCATAAACGAGTTGCCGTCGGTCTCATAGGCCGGATCCAGCCCGACACTATCCCCCCCGCGGCCGAAGATCAGTGTTCCGCCCTGTTTGGGTGCCGCCAGCGCAGTGCCCGCGAATAAGAAACCCAATAAAGTAAATACCACACAGATTTTTTTTAACATGCGTTAGTCCTCCTTTTATTATGGGTTAACGATTTCTTTAAAAAAAATCCCAGTGCCGCATAAACATCCTGTCTGATTATCAAAGTTGAATTTAATTGTCAAAAGGTAAAAGCACAAAAACCCCGTTGCGTCTGCATCATCTGATTTTTTTCCAGTAAGCGAATCGCCCGGATGAGATATGATCCGTGTTTAAATTGGGCTGAAATTCTTATACCCAAGATAAGATATATTTGAGAAGTAAACGCAGGTCAAGTAAGAAAAAGAAAATAGATAGTTAACTATACAACGTGATTACTATTCTTAGCTGATTCAGCGGCTGGGCGACTGTCTATTTCAATCCAGGCGGATATTGCAAAGAATTTGCAGGACGCTCGCTCAACAGGTATCCGGTGAAGGCGTGTGTCACAGCCTTTTGCCCAGGCCGATGACCTCATCATTCGAAAATCCCAGGCGTTCATAAAATGAGATTACCGCCTGGTTTGACGTCCGGACCTGCAAATTGATTTTGGGACAGCCCCGTTTTAGAAGCGCGGCCTCGGCTTTCTCCATCATGCGGCGGCCGATTTGCTTGCGCTGATAATCCGGATCCACGGCCAGATAATAAATCCAGCCGCGGTGCCCGTCAT
>WOR8_10000023_pt1 | contig 147019 bp, 118 predicted proteins | sample DeeMarSeWOR38_10_FD_19890 | JGI IMG/M metagenome (IMG submission 19890)
TCAGATGCCATAATCCCAATTGCATGGGAAGACTTCAGCCTGAGAAGGGAGACAAGACCATCAAATGCCCGGAATGCGGACTGGAATTCAGGGTGGCATGGGTCAAGGACGGCTTTCCCCGTATCCGGGGACCCGTATGGGACGTCAACAAAAAAATAGCTCAGGAGTGGTTGGATAAGAAAGGAGCAAAGTGACATGCCGTTAAATCGAAAAATAGGATACATCGATCTTACCTCAGGCCATATTGAAACCAAGGCGATCCCCCTTGAGGTCAGGAAAAAATTCATCGGCGGACGGGGGCTGGATGCCTATCTGCTTTACAACCACACCAAAAAAGGTTGTGACCCCCTGGGACCGGATAATGTCTTTATCATCAGCGGCGGCCTTCTCTGCGCAACCCTGGCGTCAGCCACTTCAAGGTGCCACGTCATGGGCAAGTCTCCACTTACCGGTCTGCTCGGCAGCGCCAATATGGGCGGATTTTTTACCCCTGAAATGGCCTGGGCAGGCTTTCATCACCTGGTGGTCAAGGGCAAAGCCAAACACCCGGTTTATATTTACGTGCATAACGGAGAGATTGAGATCCGGGACGCCCGGGATATATGGGGAAAATCTGTGACCGACACCCAATGGGCCATCCGGGAAGATCTGGGAGACCAGGAGGTAAAGTCGGCGGTCTGCGGACCGGCAGGCGAGAACCTTGTGCGTTATGCCAATGTAATGACGGGGATTAAGAATGCGGCCGGAAGATCAGGCATAGGCGCCATTATGGGCTCGAAAAACCTGAAGGCCGTGGCTGCCAGAGGAACCATGGATATCAAAATCGCCCATCCCGACGAAGCCCTTGAGTTCAACAAGCGTTTTATCGAACAAATCACCGGGGCCAAGGTTAACCAGACCATGGGAACCCTGGGGACACCCTTCATCTGGGGGGCGACCAATTCCTGGGGCGGTATCAGGTGCCGTAATTTTCAGTACAACCAGTGCGAGTATGCCGACGATATCGAACCTGAAAGGATCGATGAAATCGCCGAAGAGACCATGGGGCCTCACCACATGACCGGCTGCTTCGGCTGTCAGGTCCACTGCCGGGCCCAATACCGGATCCCCGAAGGCCCCTATGCCGGCCGCTATGATGAGGGGCCCGACTACACGGCGCAGGCCGCCTTCGGCGGTGAAACGGATACGCCCAGGGCCCTGACGGTCCTGGTGGGTAACCATCTGACCAATCAATACGGTGTGGACAACCTGGAGATCGGCAGCACCATCTCCTGGGCAATGGAACTCTACGAGAAGGGCATTCTCACAAATAAGGATACCGACGGTGTGGATTTGCGCTTCGGAAACGATGAGGCCGTCATTGAAATGATCGACCGCATCTGCTTCCGGAAGGGTTATCTGGGTGATCTGCTGGCCGAAGGCGGCATTCGCGCCGCCGACAAGATCGGCAAGGGAGCCTTTGATTACCTTATTCAGGTCAAGGGGATGCAGAACCTTCAATCCGATGAACGGGCCACGCCCGGCCTGGCCCTCAACATCGCCACCGCCTCTCGAGGCTCGGATCATCTGCGGAGCCGCCCGGCCATCGATCTCTACCATCTCCCGGAAGAGGTTCTCAGGCGGATTTACAGCAACCCCGTTCCCTATGATGGGCCCCTGAATTCGAAGCATACCGCCTATGAGGGCAAGGCCTGGCCTGTTTTCTGGCAGGAGAACGTTTTCATGGGCGTAGATTCCCTTGGGATTTGCAAATATCACACGACTTTTCTGGGGGCGACCCTGCCAAATTATGAGGACTGGTCGAAAGTCCTCTACTACAACTGCGGCCTTGAGATGACTCCGGAAGAGCTCTGGCAGGCATCCAGAAGGGCCAACATGATGGAAAGGCTCTTTAATCTCCGTGAAGGGTTGCAAAGAGAAGACCTCAAAAAAGGCGATATGCTCAACCACCGCTACTTTGACGAGCCGGCCAAACGCGGGGCCCCCGGTGTCATTGGCGCCCACCTGGACAAAGAGAAATTCAGGAAGATGATAGATGAATTTTACGAGTACAAAGGTCTGGACCCGGAGGGCAACCCCAAACCCGAGGTTTTAAAGGAGCTGGGCCTAAATAAGGAGCCGTCGCACCTGCTGTAATATTGTTATCCGTTATTCGTTATTCGTTTAAAGGAATAAATCCAGGTTCTAATTACGAATAACAAATAACAATTAACATCTAATTGATCGTTTTTCGATCAATTAGAGAGGAGGAAAACCATGGCTAAAGCCCTGTATATAGATTATCAGAAATGCACCGGATGCAGAACCTGCGAACTTGTCTGCGCGGTTCAGCATGACGGCTGTTCCAACCCCACGAGAAGCCGCATAAAAGTCGTCAAATGGGAGTCCCAGGGCCTTTATATCCCCATGTCCTGTCAGCAGTGCCAGGATGCCCCCTGCCTGAATATCTGCCCGGTGAAGGCCATCTCAAAAGATGACAGCATGGGAAGGGTGATGGTTGATTACGATGTCTGCATCGGCTGTCGCTCCTGTGTGGCCATCTGCCCCTTCGGAGCCATGGGATACAACGTCATCGATAAAAGGGTCTTCAAGTGCGACCTCTGCGACGGCGATCCCCAATGCGTCCGTTTCTGTGATGTCAACGCCGTTAGTCTCATTGAGGAAAACGATGTAAGCCTTTTAAAAACAAGAAGTGCGGCGGAAAAAATTTCCCATGCCCGCTAAGTAACTTTTACACCCGAACCGCTATGGATAAAAAACCTGCCATTGCGGTGGTTGGGACCTTTGATTCTAAAGCCGAAGAGCATCTGTTTCTCAAAAAACGCATCGAACAAACGGGCCTGACCACCTTTACGATCAACGTCGGCACCCGGGCATCATCACCAGCTCCGGTCGATCTGGATTTGTACGAGTTGATTATTGCCGGCAACCCCGCTGTGAAAGATAGCAGAGACAAGGCGATTGCCGCAATGATCCAGGAGGCCAAAGTTCGCATCAAGCATCTCTACGATCATAACGAAATCTCAGGAATGATCTCGGCCGGAGGCGGTACCGGTACGCATATTGCGACCTGTATCATGCATGAGCTCCCGCTGGGTGTGCCCAAAGTGATGGTTTCCACCGTGGCTTCCCGTAACATGGCAGACACCGTCGGCACCAAGGATATCACCATGATACACAGTGTCGCCGACCTGCTGGGTGTCAACAGTGTTTCGGGCCGCATTCTGGATAAAGCTGCCGCCGGCATATGCGCTATGGTCCGGAGCCACTGGCATCCCCGCGAAGAAAAAAAGCGGATCGCCCTGCCCTTTTTCGGATTCATCACGCCGGGTGCCGAGGCAACCAAACGGGAACTAGAAAAGCTGGGATACGAGGTGGTCGCGTTTCATGCCAACGGCATCGGCGGTATGGCAATGGAGGAACTCGCGGCAGAGGGTTATTTCCACGGCATTTTGGATCTGGCCACCCACGAGCTGGCCGATCATCTGCTGGATGGCTATTGCGGCGATATCGGACCTCAAAGATTTGAACCGGTTACCGGACACCCCATACCCCGCCTGGTTGTGCCGGGCGGGCTCGATTGTGCGGTTTTAGAATTTACCCGCCATAATATTCCGGAACAATATAAAGATCGCAAGATTTTCTTTTATGACTTCCGCTCGGCCATTCGGCTGAACCAGGACGAAACCCGCACGCTGGCCGATCAGCTGACCGAAAAATTGAATAAGGACGCTTCTAATATAAGGATATTGATCCCTTTAAAGGGCTGGTCGGAAGCGGATCGTGATGGAGGCCCCCTCTATGATCCACCGATGAACATGTTTTTCACACAATGTCTCAGGCAGAAACTCGATCACAGCATTCAAATCACGGAAGTGGATCATCACATCAATGATCCGGCATTTGCTGAAGTTGCCGCTCAACTGATGCATCAAATGATCGGGGCAAGATAAAATTATGCTACTCAGACCGGATTGCATCGCCTGCATACTCAAAATGACCATCACATCTCTTCGAAAGCTTCCCCTCGAGGAGAACGCGGTTAAAACATTATACACGGATATTCTCGAAAACCCGGCCTTACACGGCCTCGATTGGGACACCACCAGCGTGGAAGTCATCGAGGATATATGGAAAAAAATCGTGAAAAGGGTCGGTACCCCGGATCCGTTTTTCAAGGAAAAATCAAATCAAAATGAGAAGATTTTGGATTTGTACCCGTATCTGGAAAAAATGGTGAGCGCTGAGGCCGACCCGCTTTATTTGGCGGTTAAGCTGTCCATACTGGGGAATTCCATGGATCTTATGGTGGCGGATCCGTCGGTGACCATTGAAAATTCAATTTCAGAAAAAGTAAAAATACCGCTTTCAACAAAGAATTATTCACAGTTTAGGCAACAGCTAGAAACAAGTCGGCATTTGATGATTTTCGGCGATAACGCCGGCGAAATTGTGTTCGATAAATTATTGATCGAAACCCTCAAAAAAACAAATCAACTCGAGATCACTTATGTGGTGAGAAGCGTGCCCACCCTGAATGACGCCACCTTAAAGGAGGCCAAATCAGTTGGACTGGACGAGGTCGCATCCGTGATTGAAAACGGTATCGACGGGCCCTTACCGGGCACGCTATTGAGCCGATGCTCTGCTGAAGTCAACGACCTGGTCCGCCGGGCGGATCTGATCATTTCAAAAGGGGGCGGGAATTTTGACACCTTCGATGAAGCAAGCAAACACCTCAACAAAAACATTTCCTTCCTGCTGCTTTCAAAATGTTATCCCTATTGCAGTCATTTCGACACGAACTTATATCAGCCCATCCTGGCCAATTATTATCCACAGCAGGCTGACTGATTCCGCGTTCAGCCATATCGAGCCCGTTTAGATAATTTTTAATCCAAAACGCAATCGCTCCTGCACCTTTTCGACAAAAGCCGATTAAACACCCCGGTAGTCAGATTTTACAAACTTATAAATGGCCAAAAGAAATAAGCAATAATTTGCGGCAATCTCTTCATAGCTGGTCCCTAAAATTTTGCCAAAGTGTAGGTTTCATTTCGCATGCTAGAATAATTTACATAAAGATAAATTATCAGACTGTACCCGTAAATAGGGTTTTCAGTGCTCACAATTTGTAGCGAATTTACTAAAGCTAAAATAGTCAACATTAACAACAACGTCCCCGAGGTTCCAAAATGATGGCCGTTCGCTGCGCGTTGAATATCCTGGTGCTTTATCAGGTAATAAATTGGGGCAATAACCAGGAGCAGATGTTTAAGAATGATCGGGACAAGGTAAAATTCCTTGAATTCCTGGATATTGCTGCTAAAATCTTTGATAGGATGTGAGAAGAACTTGGGATCCTTTTGCTTTATATCAGATCGCCCAATCGCAGGGTAATATCCCGTTCTCCATCTCGATTGATGGTTAGACAAATTACAGTGCCTTGGGGGTCCTTTTTGAACCTTTCCCGCAGGATGCGTAGAGAGTCTTCCTCCACCTTTTGGCCGTCCACTGCGACAATGCGGTCACCGGGCCGCAAGCCGGCCTTATCGGCCGGACCGCCAGGCGTCACATCTTGGATTTCCAATATGTAGTCCGAACGGTTTAACCACATTCCAGAGCGGTCGAACACATCCGATTGCAAATTGTTGGCGTTGGGCTCAAAGAGTATTACCTGTTTGTCATAGAGCAAAATGAGGTTGAAGCGTTTAAGTATGCCATTGCCAATGTACCCATCAGCGTAGCGATCTGAATCGGTCCCTGCTGTTTCAATAGATAAAAAGACCACCGGTCGTGGGATTTCAATGTTTCCTATTTGCATCTTCCGACCTAGCGCGATTTTGGACCGCGTTCCTCCGCCCACACCCCATCCGGTGAGTGCCTCAAAGCGCGGCATGAAATGGTCCTTGAGTTGATACTTGTCAACAAAGGATCTTGTTAGCTCAAGCGAAGAGCGGGAGCCCGTATCGATCACGAACTTTCCCGTAAAACCGTCGATCGAGCCATCGACCTGAGGCAATCTCCCGGCCAAAGTGAACGGTACCAGCGTACCGGTGCCCGAATACTGAAACGCAGAGGGCCGGGTCAGAGTCACCCGGCTGTGCTCATAGTCGATATTCACCGCAAGGCGTTTAAACACCTCATAGCCGATAATTCCCGCGGCCGCCACTCCCTCTACCTTATGGAACAGGTCTTCCAAGGATAGAACAGCAAAAAACTGATTGTCTAATTCCACTTCTCCTATGGTGAGTGTTTCCACCTTACCAAAAGCTACGTCTTCGGATTTGCCACCTGCTCCCTTTACCTGGAACACCCCCTGGGATTGCAGCCCCAAGTCAGCCCCAACAGAAGGTGTGAGAGTGTTGGCTCCTCCCGTATCAAAGATCATCAGGTAGGGCCCGCGGCCATTGAACTTTACAGGCAAATAGATGTGATTGTTGATGAGCTCGAAATTAACCGTGGTGGCGCTTTTTCCATTTGGAAAACGATAATCCGGCAGCGAAGGCGGCGGCTTTTGGAAGCGCTTCTCGTCTACTGGGATATTGAGCTTCACTTCCTCCACCTTAATGACTTGGTCGTACCGGCTTTCACCGGTTGTTCTTCGCATCGCAAAGGATAGCATTACTCCGCCCACTGAACGGTAGTCGGAGCATAGCATGGTCAGCTTTTCGATTCCTCGGTTTTCTACGATGCGGTCGATCAGATGGGTAAACTTATCGAACCACAGCTCAAAAAGCCGTCCCCCCTGCGGCCTGATGCAAACTACGTAAAACCGTCGCTGATCCTCCTTGTGCGTTCCCGCGCATTCGACTTGAGCCGGCCAACGCGTCGGATACCAAAACGCCAGGCTTGTGCGGAAGGCCTGCGTGACTGCCGCCTCACGCTCCTCTCCTCGGCGCTCGCGCACGTCCCCCGAGGAATCCTGGATCCAAGCGGTTACCCCATCAAAGCCACTCGTCCCCTTTACAGGCCCCAAAACAAAACTCTCGATGTACCGACCCTGCTCGACGTCGTTCCATATCTCGGCAGTCCCATCGAGCCCGCCGGATTGAATCGTGAGTCTCGAATAAAGGGTCCGTACTTCATCCCATGCAGCACCGCCTGCTGCGTCTTGGGTTTTTTTCAGGAGCGTACGAGGGGTCCCGCCCTCCGATGCGGCCAGCGGAGTTATTTGAAGCCTCGATACCGGGGTTTTGATCATACTTGGTTTCATAATGGACTATACTTTATTGGTTCCTCGCCCCCATTGAGCCTAAAACGAATCATGCCCTAAGTCTGTCTAATTATCTCGAGATGAAGACCGCCATGAAAGAAGCCGTGTTCCGATCACCCAAAGGGCATCTCTGCCAAACCGCCCAAGTGCGCTTCCTATCATCTAACCTTCGTTTCTTCCTCGACCGTTGACTCCTCCTTGCATAGGTCCATCACAACTTTTTCTCGGAAGTAGTTCCAAGCCGCTCTCATCTCATGCAGGATCGGTTTACAGTCGGGAGCTTCTGGTTTACTAAATGCTTTGAGCGCGCATCCGCCTGCACAAATAAACCGCACCTTGCAATCGGAACAGGCGGGTAAATGAACAAGGTCCTTGTCATGCCATTCCTTGAGTTTCGCCTCGCTTATGCTTAGCTCCGGGACATAAGATCCCACTTTCAGCTGCGGATTTCCTGCGGCCTCTAAACACACGTAGATATCCCCCCTGGGATCAAATATGTACATACCAAGCACAGCTTCACAACGATAGAGCACAGGTATCTTTGGCTCCTTTTCTTCCACAAGCTTGCGCACGTAATCAAACCCTCTGAAATGCTTTATATCAAAAACACCGGCCAACCGTGTATCGCTATTAATAAAAGCGAGCATTTTGTCCAGCAACCTACTCTCGTCCGATATCCTGTCGTACCCACCTAAACCACTGTTGTCGGTTACCGGCGAAACATAGCAGTGAAAATTCTCCGCACCCAGCCAACCCGAATCTAAAAGGAATGCCCCCAATTCGCCAACGTAGTCAACATTTGCGAGGTCTAAGTTGATTCTCAGTGACAGAGGAAGATGCTTATCTAAAGCCGCGTTGATTCCGCGCTCAATAAAGTTGAACGAACCGCGGCCATCAGCGAAAGCACGGCGTTTGTTATGTATCGGCGCGGGGCCATCAAGCGTAACCTGAATATCGGTTATCATAGATGTGCGGTCGAACAGGCCAACAAACTTTTCAAGCTCAACCCCGTTTGTGGTAACCGAGTACCGGAATCCTCTATCTTCTGAGTTCTGGATAATCCGCTCCAATACACGACGCTGACGAGGCGATACAAGCAGCGGTTCACCTCCGGCGATGGAAATCCCTGGCACCGGCGTCTTGCTCCCCAACGTGTCTAAAAGGTCTCGCGGGCCTGTTTCAAACCCATCAATCGCCTCGAAGGCCAAATCCACCATTTCCTCCGTCATAATATGGCCTGTCTTAGCTAAGCCCCGTTGAAAACAATAGGGACACCTTAGATTACATGCGTAAGTAAGAAGAAAACCATATTGGCTCCCCCGATGGCGAAGGATAACCGAGTCTCGCTGCCCGGTGGTTTCAATGAATCTTTGCACTAGCTCGTCTTCTGCGTCCCGGGAACGATAGAGCAGCCGTTTCTCTATTAGATGTTCCAGGAACCCAGAGGATGTCCCATGGGAAACTTGAATTGCTGCTGAGCCCTCCAGAGACCAAAACCATGAAGGGATGGGTGAATCGATGAAGTCCACATGACCGTGAAAGAGGTTTTGCAGAACGTAAATGGGCGGCTGATCTGGGACCTGAAAATCAACAATCACATTGTACTTGCTCGGCCACAATTCCATAGCATCCCTCCTTGAGTTTGTTGTCGGGTTCATTTCCCTTGCATTTGGGTTCCCCAAATGATGTTTCAAGACATTCTTGCTCCAGTGTCAAAGTTCCCTTTGGCACATTTATCTGCTCATTGTGAATGCAACTCGAATGTTTTTCCGTGGGCCGATAAATTACATGAGACCAGCAGCCTCTTTCTAAATAATTGTAAAGAACCATACCACTCAATTACTGGCAATTGAAAGATACTATGTTATCCGCACACAGCAAAAGCTTACGCAACAGACCTCGAAACAGCACTCGAGTGCCGCAAGCTCATCGCGCATTATACTTTCCATCTTGGAATGAAAACCCTCGATTTGTTTCCTCAGGACCGGATCCCCTTCCAAGGTTAGGCGTACCTCCCCAAGCTTATATTCCCCTGGGGCTGATCGCACCGTAAGCTTTTCCGTACCTTTACTGACTTTCTTTTCTTGCATGTCTTTCACCTCCTTTTCTTGCGTCATACTGGCGAAAATGAGGGCCCTACCATTCGAGTTGCATTCCCTCAAAGAATTTATTGGTGACGTTTAAAAGTTGTGGCATGCTAAAAGATTGTTATCGCTTAGATTGATAAGCACTCGCTTTTCTAAAGCTGAATAAGACAGAATAATGAATTGTGTAAGGGACTCGGCCGCAACTCAACACATGGAGGCATAAATGGAAGTATAAAATGAGCGTAAACTTAGGTGTCCCAATATCAAAAGCGGATTGGGTTGTCAAGCAAAAATAAATAAATTTATATAAAATTCAAATGCTTATAATGAATATAGATTATCTATTACAGATAAACCATAATAAATGAAACATCTTTTAATGCCTAAAGGTCTGCTCAAGCAAAAAAGGCAGCTGTATTTTCTTGGGGAGGGATTGGTAGACTTTATGGGAAGCAGCGCGTTTGAATATGAGTGCCTGTAATTGTCGCCAAATTTAGGTGAAACATAATTACATGAGGTAATTGCAGGCAAAATGAGAACCGAAAAATTTGATTCATGTAAAGCTAAAAATCTTATCAGCATAAATATGTAATTGATATGCGAATATGCAGCCAGGACAGTACGAAAACTGGCTTAATGTCGCTTAACAAAATTGAGTTTCAAATGGTAATCTACAATTTTCTGCATTTGTTCGGATTGTATCATTCGTGCCCTATGTTCTGAGTCGATCTATCCTATTGAAAACAAGAGATATTTTGGGGAAGGTCTGGGAAGTTCGGATTTGCATTGATAACAATAAGTTATAACATTAATTACAAAATTGTAAAATAATCTCGCAACATAATTGCAGCATGCATAGGCACCCATAGGGAAGGGAATTAGAAGAATTAGATGGAATTTCTAGTATTTTTTAAGAATTAGATAAAAAAATTATATGAAGAGAATTAAATTCCTGCTACATAACCAAACTGGGCACATAACGTGCCTTAAGGTAAAATCTGGAGGACCTGAAAATTTGTTAGATGTGCTGACGCAATATAAATTTTGTAGATCGATTCAGAATTAGTGGTCGGATTGGCTTTCTAATTGGCCTTAAGCAGGCTCATGTGTTCATCTCAATTTAGAATTCCGAAGTCTGATGCGGGGAATGATTGAGTCCATCATCAGAATTCCGACCAGTTGGCTGTAAAAAATCTTTCCACCGAATACAATACCAGCCATCATGAACTCCTATAGATTGTAATACCGATAGGCAAACATCATGGTAATATCACGATCTCTAACGGGGCTTGCCGTTTTCATCCCAGGTTCGAAGCCTGTAATATTCCTTGACCATTTCCTTCACAGGCACAACCTGGCCCTTTGAAGGACCTTTTTCTAACGGTTCGTGGGTAAACCGTTTGGGTAGCGTGTCCATGCTGGCATCGATGCCGAAATCGATATTCATCAAACGATCTCTTTTAATCACACCTTTAAGGGCCTCATCGACTTTTTCGGCTGTAAATTTAAGCCCGGTGCCCGTTTGCAACAATTGTGAGGCGAAATCAAAATCAAGAATATCCATGCTTAAGCCGACGTTTTTACACATCGTCAGGCAGTCGGTGAGCAGCGCCTGACGTTCGGTATGTTCGACCAGAACAGCTTTGCCCTTATCGGCCAAACGGTCCGCAATCTCCCGCACGCCCCACCGCCGTTCAGCCTCGTCGTATCGTTCGGTCAATTCAAAAAACGGTTCCGCTCTGAGATGGTCGCCACCGCGGGAAGCGATAGCGTAGGTCAGGCCGAAAGCCTTAATGCCCCTGGGGTCCCCGCAAATAATATCCAGCCCTTTGACATGCAGGGCATATTCCTCCGTGCCCCGGCCGAAGCGCTGCGCCAGACTGCGGGTGCCTTCGGCAAAGGCGTCCCCGATGCCCTGACGATAAACGATCATGGAAAGGAGTTTTTCCACGGTTTGGGTATTGCCCCATGTAAAATCGAGCCCGTCAAAGTCATCGCTTGAGAGAAGGCCGCGCTGGACGCACTCCATGGCCCAGCCGATGGTTTCACCGGAGCTCAGAGAATCCACGCCCATCCGGTTTAAAAAGGCATTCATCTTCAACGCGAATTCCAGATCATCAATGCCGATCCGCGAGGTATAACTGCACAGGGTTTCATACTCCGGGCCTTCGCTTTCAACCGCTTGGGTCAGATAATATCGGGAACAGTGCAGATTGCAGTTATAGCAGGATTTATTTTTGACTTTGTATTCTTCTGCCAGTCTTTCACCGCTGATCGAATCGACATAGCCGCATAGGCCTTCCTGAAAATGACGGGTCGGCAAGATTCCGATTCCGTTGAGTGCTTTCATCAGAAGGGTGGATCCCATCGCATTGCGCTTTTCGTATTCCGGATGATTCAAGATGCGTTGATCCAGCTCCCGGCACAGATCAAGAAATCCCAGTGGATCTGCCATGGTTAATTGCCCCCTGCCTCTGACCGCTACTGCTTTTAGCTGTTTGGAACCAAACAAACACCCCATACCGGTGCGGCCGCACATGCGCGAATTGTTACAGGCAACCGTGGCATACTTCACCAGATTCTCCCCGGCAGGACCGATGGCGGCTATTTGAACGGCGTTATCGTTGAGTTCCTTACGAATGGCGGCGGTGGTTTCCCAGATGTCCTTACCCCATAAATGACTGGCATCGCGCAATTCAACATAATCGTCGGCCACAAATAAATAAACGGGTCGATCGGATCGGCCGGTCATCACAATTTGATCGTAACCGGCTTGTTTTAATTCGGGGCCGAAAAACCCGCCGGCAGCTGAATCACCCAGAATTCCGGTTAAGGGCGATTTTCCGGAAATGGTCATATAGGCCGATGTACTCAGCAGGGTACCGGTAAGCGGACCCACACCGATAAGCAGCATATTTTCCGGTGCAAGCGGATCGATATCGCGTTTTAATTCATCAAATAACCGCGTTGAATTCAAACCGCGGCCACCGATCACCTGCAGCATGTAATCCGGGTCCGTTTTTTCGCGCCGCGTGTGGCCGGAGGCTAAATCTACGCTGAGAATGTGTCCGCCGTAAGCATGCAGCATTTACCCTCTCCTTTCCGAAACCCAGTTGTCTCGAAGATCCTGGGAACATGTCAGCGTATACCGCAATCGTTTTTCCTCGGGTTTTAACCCACGGCTGCCCTTTTTAAATTCCTTTAAACTGACCGCTTCACTGACCTCCGGCTCATAACGGATGGCATCCAGCGTGCATGCCCTGACGCAACGGGGCTCACCGCCACACAAATCGCACACATAGGGAATTTCTTGATAAAGTTCAATCGCGCCAATCGGACACAGGGTCTCGCAGGTGCCGCAGGCTGTGCATAAGGTCGGTGAAACGATGATCTGCCCCGAAGGACCCACTTCTATCGCTTTTTCCGGGCACCTGGTGCAATACCGTTCCCTGCAATGCTGGCAGATGACTGGAAAATCGATACCCGATGCCTCGATTTTGACAACCTTGATGCGAGCCCCGCTCCGGCCTGTTTTACCGGAGTGAAAAAACGAACAATGGACTTCGCAACGGCTGCAGCCGGAACACTTTTCAAGCGCAAGCGTGATCATTCTTCCTTAATCCTCTCAATTCGGTAGTGGACCCGTCCCTTGGGATCCGGGCAAACAAATACCTGGCCGGCTTTGCTGGTCCAATCCCCCTTTTTGGGCTCGGCCCGCTGCAGCAATGGAAATATGGGCATCATGCTTTGCAAGGCCCACATGCAGATATGTTTGCCCTCAGGGATCCGTATTTTCCCGCCCTCTATCGTGAAATAATCACCGACAAGCACCGGCTGATTACAATAGCGGTCGATTTTCTCTACGGTTACCTTCAATTTATACATGGTTCGCCATTATCCCCTTTCAATTCATTGCGTAACGCGCTCAAACCACGATTTGAGTCAAATTATAGAAGGCTACTATAGGCTCAGGGCCCAACCGGAGTCAACCCTTTAAGGTGGCAGCCTAACATGGCTGCTTGCATTGACTTTAAATGGTGGCTGGTATATTTGATTTAGAATCAAAATCAGAAAGGAGGAATAATCGGTTTAGGTCAATATGATAACCTTAATCAGGAGGGGAAAATGAAAAAGTCGTCTATAGTTGCATTGTCAATAATCGTTGTCGCTTTCTTGGCAGGACCCGGATATGGTGCTGATGTCAAAAAGGGCATCCACGTGGGCAATGCCGGTGCTTTTACCGGGGATGCGGCCGCACCATGTATGGAAATATTCAACTCTGCCCAGATCGCGGTGGATGAATGGAATGCCAAAGGGGGTATCCAGGGTTTACAAATCGAGCACATCATGGGTGATGATGCCATGGACCCTGCCCAGGGTGTCAATGTTGCCCATAAATTTGTTTCCGACGATTTGATGTACGGTGTCGTTGGACCACCAATGAGCCATATCGCTCAGGCCACCCTAAAAATTTACGGGGGTGCCGATCTGGCCACTATAACCACGGCCGCTTCCAAACCCGAACTCACCGAACAGGGCTATAAACATTTTTTTCGGGTCAATGCCAGAAATGATGCCCATGGCTGGAATAGCGCTTTATTTATGAAAAGAAATCTGAAGGCCAAACGGGTGGCCGTATTGAATGAAAAGGTCGCTTACTGTGAAAACATGTCAAAGGAGACGATTGCCGGCCTCAAGAAATTGGGTATTACCGATATTATGCAGGAAACGATTGTCGGCGGTGCCAAAGACTACTCGGCGGTGCTGACAAAGGTAAAAGCCTATAAACCGGATGTGCTTTTCTTTATTGCCACAACCGCTCCGGACCAGGCGATCGGTGCCCGCCAGACAAAAGAACTCGGGATTGACACCATATTTTTCGGAACAGAGGGCGCACGCGATAAGAAAGATTTTATTGAAGCCACCGAGGGTGCCGCCGAGGGCGCCTACGTATATCACTTTGCTCCGGATATTTATGCAATTCCTGAAGCCAGCAGTTACGTTAAAAAATTTGAAAGCAAATACGGGACCCTGAGCGGGTTCGGCCCTCCGTCTTATGAGGCCATGAACATCTTGCTGACCGCCATTGATCAGGCCGCACAAGATGGAGACATCACCCGCAAGGAAGTCGTTGAGAAGTTGCACCAAATTAACAATTACAAAGGTATATTGGGATTTCCGGTTACGTTTGATCAAAAAGGGGATCTGAAGGGCGGCGCAACCTACTTCTTCCAGGTCGTCGGTAAAGACTTCAAGCAAATCACGGTCATGACCGGAAAATGATTTATCGGCGCAATAAAGGTCCTTTCCCATTTAATTGGAGAGGACCTTTTTCTATCTTTTGGCTTCATTCCTGAAAGTTTACTTTCAGTCTATCCGTTCTAAGGTAAAATGGATATATACCTCCAGCAGCTGCCCCAACAGTTGATCAACGGCCTGACGCTGGGCGGTGTCTATGCCCTCATTGCCATCGGCTATTCGATGGTTTACGGGATTTTGGGCATGCTCAATTTCGCCCATGGCGAGGTCTATATGATCGGCGGTTTCGCCGGCTGGTGGGTGCTTCATCTGTTAACCCGCAATAATGAAGTTTTATTCAGCGCAGCCCTGGTCATCTCCCTCATGATCATCGCTGCCATGGCCATATCTGCTCTGGTGGGCGTCATCGCTGAACGCCTTGCCTATCGCCCGCTGCGCAACGCGCCGCGCATGAACTTACTGCTCAGCGCCCTCGGGGTTTCCATCTTCTTACAGAATCTTGTCCTCACCTATCAGGGTGCCAAGGTCCGTTTCTTTCATATTTCTGCTTTGATACCTGACAGTCTTCGCATTATTCAAATCGGCCCGATTGTATTCTCGTTTATGCGCGGGCTGGTTATTGCCATCACATTTTTGCTGATGGGGCTTTTGACATTAATGATAAAGCGAACCAAAGTCGGCAAGGCCATGCGGGCAACGGCCCAGGACCTCGAAGCGGCCTCATTTATGGGCATTGATGTAAACCGGATGATTGTTCTGGTGTTTTTAATTGGTTCGGCGCTCGGAGGGGCCGCCGGAACACTGGTCGGCCTTCTTTTTACGCAGGTCGATTACTATGTCGGATTTCAAGCCGGTTTGAAAGGCTTTACGGCCGCCGTTCTTGGCGGAATCGGCAACATTTACGGCGCCATGCTCGGCGGCATCCTGCTGGGTTTGGCCGAAGCGCTGGCCGTTACTTTTCTTCCATCGGCCTACAAGGATGTCGTTGCCTTTGTAATTCTGATTGTTGTTCTTATCGTCAGACCCTGGGGTCTGGTTGGCGAAAAAACGCCGGAAAAAGTCTGATGATCGATCGAAACCATACCGCCGTGCTGAATCCGTCGAACGCGGCTGCATCAAGCGATCCGAAACGTTTGGTAATCTATGCGCTTATCGCAGCCATCCTGATCATTGCACCCCACATCATGCCAAACAGCTATTGGCTCAGGATCTATACCATGACCGGCTTATGGGCCATGCTGGCCCTGGGGTTAAATGTCGTGGCCGGCTTTGCGGGACTGCTCGACCTTGCTTACGTGGCCTTCTTCGGGATTGGCGGTTATACTTTTGCGCTGTTGTCATCGAGTCAGCTGAACATTCACTTACCGTTTATGCTGGTATTGCCTCTGGCCGCCTTTTTTACCATGTTTGTCGGAATCGCCTTGGGATTGACCAGTATGCGATTAAAGGGTGATTACCTGGCAATCGTCACCCTGGCCTTTGCGCAGATTTTTAAGCTTTTATTGCTCAATCTGGACGCACCTGTAAATATTACCGGCGGCGTCAACGGCATTTACAGCTTTGACCCCATCAATCTTTTTGGCATCAGAATTTTGTCACCGGTTGCCTATGCTTATCTTATCTGGTTTTTTACAATTGTGGTAACCATCGGGTCATTCAGGATTAAGCGCTCGCGTTTCGGTCGGGGCTGGGAGGCGATTCGCGAAGATGAATTGGCGGCCGAAGCCATCGGGGTAAATACAACCTGGATGAAACTGATGGCCTTTGCCGGCGGAGCCTTCATTGCCGGCGCTGCCGGAGCACTATTTGCTTCATTTCAGGATTCGGTCTTTCCCAACAATTTTGATTTTCCCCAGCTGGTCATCGTCTACTGCATGGTAATCCTTGGCGGACTGGGCAACATTACCGGTGTAATTTTAGGCGCCGTTTTTCTGTCCATATTACCCGAATTTCTCAGGGAATACGGTGCCTACCGAATGATGTCCTACGGTTTGATCCTGATTGCCCTGATGGCCCTAAGGCCACAGGGAATCATGGGGGAAATTGGATTTCTGGTTAAAAAGAAAGTTCGACCGGATAAAGATCACAGCGACCGCCTAAAAGCATCCACCGAATTGTATTATGACCAAAAGGGGAAAATGCCGGAAACGATCGAACCCAAACCGCAGTATTCAAAAAGTAATCAGGCTATCCTTGAGCTTAAGCATATAACCATGGATTTTGGCGGTATTAAAGCCGTCGATGATTTAAGCCTGTTTTTAAACGCAAGAGAAATCTTAAGCATCATCGGACCCAACGGGGCCGGCAAGACAACCTTATTTAACCTGATATCCGGGATTTATCCACCCAGCCGGGGCTCGATTTATTTTGAGGGAGGCGAGATTACCGGCTTAAAACCACACCGGGTGGTAAGGGCTGGGATCGCGAGGACATTTCAAAATTTACGGCTGTTTGACAAGATGAGTGTTTTGGACAATGCCCGCGTCGGCCAATTTGGCCGCACCTCTGCAGGCCCCTTGTCCATATTGTTCCATCTGCCCTTGCATAAAAAAGAGGAAAGGCAGACAGACCAAAAGGCCAAAGAAATTCTACACCTGTTCGGCGCAAGGCTGACCGGCTATCGATTTGGCCAACAGGCCATGTCGCTTTCTTACGCCAACCGCAGACGTATGGAAATTGCGCGGGCCCTGTCCACCGAACCTAAAGTTTTACTGCTGGATGAACCTTCTGCCGGAATGAACCCACAGGAGACCATCGAAATAACGGCGTTCATTAAAACACTCAGGGATGTCTTCGGATATACAATTTTGCTGATCGAACATAAGCTCAAGGTTGTGCAAACCATATCGGATCGGGTGATTGCCCTTGATTACGGCGTAAAAATAGCCGAAGGAACCTACGAAGCGGTGGCCTGCAGTGAACAGGTGATTGAAGCCTATCTGGGTCGTAAAAGGCAACCGATCGCTTAGAAACGGTTTATAACCACGTCCAATAGGGTCGACCTAACCCAAAATCGATCTCGATGGAAATGCGAATATGACGGAAACACCCATTTTAGAATTTGAAGGTGTAGACACCTATTACGGCAACATTCAGGTACTGTACGACGTCAATCTCCAAGTATACCGGGGCGAGCTGGTGTGCCTGCTGGGAGGTAATGCTTCGGGCAAATCTACAACGCTGAAGACAATTCTGGGAGCGTGCAAAGTCAAAAAAGGTACCGTCCAGCTTAAAGGAGAGCGTATCGATGGAAAGCCTACCCCGTTCATCATATCAAAGGGGGTTGCCATTGTTCCGGAAAATCGCAGGATCTTCCCGCGCATGACGGTTCTCGAAAACTTAGAGTTGGGTGCCTATCTCAGAAAAGATAAATACAACGTCAAAAAGGATCTTGAAAAGATCCTGGCGCTTTTTCCAAAATTGAAAGAAAGAATCAATCAGGCCGGTATCACGCTTAGCGGCGGTGAGCAGCAGATGCTGGCCATGGGACGCGCCCTGCTTTCCAATCCGGATATTTTATTAATGGATGAACCTTCAATGGGACTCTCCCCGAAGCTGGTCGACCGGCAATTTGAGCTTATTCAGAAAGTCAACCAGCAGGGAACGACCATCTTTATGGTTGAACAAAATGCCAATATGGCCCTCTCTATAGCGGATCGCGGTTATGTGCTGCAAACCGGTTCCATCGTTCTGGCAGATACAGCCAAGAATTTACTGCGCAACGAGATGATGCAGGAGGCCTATCTAGGCGGCCATGACGCATGCGAGAGCCCCTGAATTGAGGCTTGATAAGAAAAACTTATATATTTTATAAAATCATATAAGTTGACTTCAGGCGCCCTCGCATTCATAAAATACCGTATATTGGTATGATCCAGAGACTTTAGCCTCACGCAAAGCCGCTAGACCGCAACGAATGATTCTCTAAATACTAAAAATAACAAATCCTTAGCGTCTTTGCGTGAGCAATATTACTTAAAAAGATCGGAGGTTGGAAAAATGGCCAAGGAAATTAAACATACCATCTGCTTTCGCTGTAAACCGCGCTGCCGCCTTGAACTCGAGGTGGAGGATAATCAGATCGTCGGGGTCAGCACCTCGCCCATCAAGAAGTGCCCCCGTAAATGGGCCTCGGATTTAGAACGGTTTTATCATCCGGACCGTCTGAATTATCCGCTCAAACGCGCTGGTGAAAAGGGCGAGAACAAGTGGCAGCAGATCTCCTGGGATGAAGCCCTGGACGAGATCGCCGCCAGGCTACAATCACTCAAGGATCAGTATGGCGCTGAAACCCTGGGGGTTACGGCCGGCACCAGCCGCACCTATGAAGAACTCAATTCACGCTTTCTGAATCTCTTCGGCAGCCCCAATCAGTGCGGCCAGGCCCAGATCTGCCATGGCAATTCGGCCGTGGTTGCCACCACGCTTTTTGGCTGGTGGCCCTATTGGATGCATATCGAAAAACTCCAGAATACCCGCTGCGTAATGCTCATCGGACGCAATCCGCCCCATTCCCACCAGACCATCTGGGAAGGCATCGAGAACGGGATGAAAAAGGGCGCCAAACTCATTGTCATTGATCCCCGCCGTTCGGAGTCGGCCGAAGCCGCCGATTTATGGCTCCAGCTGCGTCCGGGTACGGACTGCGCCCTGCTGCTGGGCATGATCAATGTCATTATTGAAGAGGATCTCTACGACAAGGCGTTTGTGACGAATTGGTGCCACGGATTTGATGCCCTGGCCCAGCGCGCCAAAGAATATCCCCTCGACAGGGTCGCCGAGATCACCTGGGTGCCGGCCGACCAGATCCAGGCGGCAGCCCGCATGTTCGCCACCGAAACGCCTTCCTGCGCCATGGAAGGCATGGGCGTGGCGCATCAGCCCAACTCTTACGGTGCCATCGCCGCACGACACATCATCTCGGCGATTGTGGGCAATGTGGATGTCCAGGGTGGCGAGGAACTGCTGGGTCCGGCGCCGTTTATCACCGAACATCAGATTGAAATGCCCGAGGCCCTGCCTTTAGAACAGCGCGAAAAGATTCTGGGAAAGCAATTCAAGCTATACAGCTGGCCCGGCTACGAAATGGTCCAGAGCAATGTGGAACGCGTGTGGGGCAAACGCTGTGATATGTTCGGCTATACCTGCATGGCCCCTGCCCCGTCGCTTTACAAGGCCATCGCCTACAGCGATCCCTATCCCGTGCGTGCGCTGATCACGCTGTCATCCAATCCGATGGTCACCGTATCCAATACCAAACTGGTGCACAAGGCGTTGAAGAGCCTGGACCTCTACGTGGTGGTGGACTATTTCATGACCCCCAGCGCCCAGCTGGCAGATTATGTATTGCCGGCGGCCATGTGGCAGGAGCGCGACTTCCTGTGGAATTTTCACAACACCACCCCGGTTATTGTGGCCGGTGAAGCCGCAGTCCCCCCCACCATTCAGGGCAAACACGATCGCCGTACCGATTTTGACTTCTGGCGCGGGTTGGGCATTCGACTGGGTCAGGAAGAACACTGGCCGTGGGAGACGTTGGAAGCGTACTATGACTATCGGCTGGAACCCATGGGATTGACGTTTAAGGAACTGCTCAAAATCGGTCGCATAGAGCCTGAGAAATGGGAGTACAAAAAATACGAAAAGATGGGTGGTTTCGGGACCCCTACAGGAAAAATCGAGCTTTCCTCGACGGTAATGGAAAAGCTGGGATACGATCCCCTGCCCTATTATCAGGAACCTCCGGAAAGCGCTGAGCGTGCTCCGGAGCTGGTTGAGAAGTATCCGTATATCCTGATCACCGGCGGTCGCTTCCATCCTTTCTTTCACTCCGAGCATCGTCAGATCGAAAAACTGCGCAAAAAATACCCCTGGGCCACCATGCAGATCCATCCCGACACGGCCAAAGACCTGGGACTTGCCGACGGAGACTGGGCCTGGATCGAAACCCGGCACGGCCGCGTCATGCAAAAAGTCCAGGCCTTCGAAGGCATTGATCCCCGCGTGGTCCACGGTCAGCACGGGTGGTGGTATCCGGAGATGCCGGGCGAAGAACCCTGGCTGCACGGCGTCTGGGTGTCCAACATCAACGTCTGCACCTCGAGCGCCGAAGAGGAATGCGATGAAGCCCTGGGCTCCTGGCCGTTACGCACATTCCAATGCAGGGTATATAAGGTCAAAAGCTACGGGGGAGGACACCCGGTGGCCGGATAACCGGCTAGGTAATCTGATGCCCCCTGCTTGCTGCAACAGCGAGCAGGGGGGTTTTCTATTCCAAGCGACAAGAAAATCTAAATGAACACAGATTCATAGAAACAATAGTCCATAATTTGCAGCTTTCTCTTTAAATCCCCTATTCGCGCCCTATCGAATATTGGGTTTCAATATCTGTATCTGTCGAAAGATTAGAATTGACATTTACCGAGTCACCGTTATATCTTCCGCATTGCGGCGCGGCACGGCATTTCCTCCAAACAAATTTTACACAAAAAACCAAGACGACCCACGATGCTTTGGGGATTTGTTCCCAGGTCTGCATTCGGTTCGGGCTTATTATTGCTGATTGTCTTTTGCTGGCAACCGAGGCTGGATAACCTCGGCGATAGAAACCGCTTTGATTTTCTCATCCAGCTAAATATTCTTCAGCTGTAAGTGCTTGTTTTCAGCTCCGGGAGATTGCCTCATGGCCGCGTATGTAACTTCTGCACTGTTTGTTCACACGGAAGATACGGCACATCTTATCGAGCCGCTGCAAAACAATTCTGCGGGAACCAGCGTCACCCCTGTTGTATTTGATGCCTTCATGCAATCTCCGCATGCCCAGCTTACGGGGGTCGACCACGTGGTGGTTTCAGGACCCCTTGAGGTGGTCAAGCAGACGATGCGCTTGGCCGCCACCTACCATTTCAGCCTCGGCATCATCCCGACCAAGGAACAAATTGATCTAATCAGGTTTTACGACCTGCCCAAAAATCCGGCCGCAGCCGTCGACCTGGCGTTGCAGCGCGATGGCCAGGCCATGGATTTAATATTATGCAATGATAAGATCATGTTGTTTAAGGCAACCGTTGGCCGGATCCCGATTTTAGATACCCCCGCCAAAGCCAGCTGGATTCGGGTATTGGCTGCCGCTTTGAAAAAATTTGTCGGGTTTAAACTTTACACGTTTAGGTTTAGTACGGCCGGCAAGCAAAAGATCAATACCGCCGCAAGCGGATGTATGATCCTTCAGCAAAGCAGGAGAAGTTTTGCTTCAAGCTTAATCTCTCATGATCATTCCTTTTCGGATGGTATGATTTCAATGGTCATTTCTGCTCCCATCTCCATTATTGCCTACGTTACGTTGCTGTGGCAGGCCCTCAGATCTTCTAAAGGATATAAACAACTTCCCAGCTCCATCGGATACATCAAAAGCCCTCAGATCGATATCGCAGCAGAAATTCCGTTCGATGTTCTCATCGATGACGAAGATGCCACACATACGCCGCTGCATTGCGAAAACATACCCAAAGCGTTGCGCGTCAATGTCGGGAAAAGTTTGCAGGATGAAGGCGTGAGCGCTGCGGATGCCGGAGAAATAATTGACATCGGCAATCTCCCACTGGAAAACGAACTTCTAAAAGCCAAGCGACATAAGCGAATTCCCTTTTTTTCCTACGCCTCGGAAGAGCGCTTTCAAGACCTGTTCCCGGCGCTACGCGAAGATGCAAGAATTAACAGCATCTATCTGGTTCTAATGGTGCTCAGCACCATGCTGGCTACCGTCGGGCTTTATTTAAGCAGCGCCTCCGTTATCATCGGAGCCATGTTATTGGCTCCCCTGATGTCCCCTATTGTTTCTCTGTCAATGGGCATACTGCGGGGCAATATCGAGCTTTTTAAAAACTCTATTGGAAAAATTGTCATTGGCGTTTTAATCGCCCTGCTGTCATCAGCACTGATTACGTTTTTATTTCCCTATAAACCGATTACGGATGAAATGCTGGCCCGCCTGAACCCGACATTGCTTGATCTTGCGGTGGCCATCATTTCGGGAATCGCCGCGGCCTACTCCAAGTCGTTCAGGGAAATTATCCAGAGCCTTGCCGGAGTTGCAATCGCCGTGGCACTGGTGCCGCCGCTGGCCGTTGCCGGAATCGGCATCGGACGCACGGATTTTCATTTCTTTTACCAGGCTTTTTTGCTTTTTTCGACCAATCTGATCGGCATTATTATCGCCGCCACATTTACCTTCCGGGTACTGGGTTACTCTGCGGTCGTGCGCAGGAAGGCCAGCCTTGTGGTCGTATTTGTCTTCCTGGTGTTGATTTCGATTCCTCTCTATTTATCCTTCTCCCGCATCGTGGAGGATCGGATTTTCGAACAGAGCTTGCGGAAAGAACGCTTTTTGGTGAATGAAAAATATCTTATCATTATCAAAGCATCAATCATCTGGCGCGGAGGTAACCGAATAATCCTGATGGACGTACTGGCCCGGGAACCACTGACCCGTGAAGACCTGAATTCGTTTAAAAAGAAAATTCAAGCCAATATTAACAAGAAGTTGATCATTCGACTCAAAACTTTTTACATCCCGTAAAGTTGTCATGAAAAATTTAGTCAATTTTTTAATCCTGTTTCCCTTGATCTTCTGGCTGGACGGGTGCGACCAGAAACCGGTAATTGCGCCTTCCGGCAAAACCATAAAAATTGGAATCATTGCACCATTCAGCGGCCCGGTCCTTGCCTATGGAACCGAAGGCCTGAAAGGAATTGAAGCCGCCAGGCAATTGCAGCCTTATCTTCAAAATGGCGATCGCATCGAGTTGGTTGTGGAAGATGATAAAAACGACCCTGCATTGTCAGTCCAATTGCTCAAAAAGTTGGTCGAAAAGGATAGGGCGTCGGCAATAATAACATTTTCAAGCAGCAAACCGGTTCTAGCAATGGCGAAAGTTGCAGATAACTATCAGACATCCGTCCTGGCTGCTGTGGCCACCCATCCGGACATCACCAAGGGCAATGGTTTTATCAGTCAGCTTGGTTTCGACGATGATTTTCAGGGAACCGTTGCAGCCCTGTTTGTCAGAGACGACTTGCTCATCGATACCGTTGCCGTATTCAACAACCCGACCAGTGTTTACTCCAGCCATCTGGCAGCCAAATTTGAAATGAAGTTCAAATCCATTGGCGGTGAGATTACGGATACGGTAGCCTTAACTGAAGAAACCGCCGAGTTATCCGAAGTTATAAAAGGCGTTTACGAGCAAAAACCGGAGCTGCTTTATCTCCCCATAAGCGTAAAGAATGTGGTCCGCGTCATCCGCGAGGTCCGCAAACTGGACTGGAAGCCCAAGATGATGGGCGGTGATGGACTCATATCGACGATGCTGGGGCAACACAAAGAGGATATTGACCTTGCCAACGGCATGCTGGCGACTGACTTTTTTGCTCATGGTATGCCGCTAACGCCTTTCGGAAATCGGGTAAGCAAAAAATATAGAGAGAAGTACAAGGAAACGGGGACGCCTTTTGCGGCCCTTGGCGCTGAAGGATATGCGCTTTTACTCGACGCAATGAGCCGCTGCAGCGATCCCGCCGACCGGGATTGCATCAACCGGCAAATCCGCTCAACGATCAATTTTACAGGCATTATTGGCAATATTTCTATTGGGCCAAACGGCAAATCCAGGCGCCCGCTTTGTATCAATGCCATTCAGAGCGGCCGATCGAAATTTATTTTTAAGGTCTATTAGTCCCCATGACAAACACCCATATGGATTAATCTCGCCTCGAAAAAACCTTTGCTAATCTGCGACTATGAAGATCCCCCCCAAGGGTATGTCTCAAATTAATGCGATTATCTTTGTTCCTAAAAATCCCCTATCGACCGTCTCCGGAGATATATGTACTTGATCTACAAAAATAAAAGGCAGGGTAACAATGCCCTGCCTTTTATATTATGGGTCAGTTGTCAGAGACCCACTGTTCAGATTCAGATGAAGTCTCCAACGGTTATACTGCCAATTACAGTCCGCCGATGGCAATTTCTACCCGGCGGTTTTTAGCACGGCCCGCCTCGTTGTCATTGCTGGCAATGGGGTTGGCAGCACCGTACCAATTGGGAAGGACCCGATTCGGGCCCAGGTTGAAGTTATAATAAAGATAATTCGCAACCGACTCGGCCCTGCGCCGGGAAAGCTGCATATTGTATTCCGATTTGCCGGTATCGTCGGTAAAGCCGAACAGCACCGCATACGCATCCGGATGATCCGTCAAAAATTTGCCGACTTCAGCAAGTTCCTCTTTGGCAGCCGGCGTCAGATCATCATGGTCCACATCGAAGAGAATGTTGTCGACCTTGTATCCGGCCACTTTCTTCTCTGACAACGTCTCAATCTCGGCATCCCAGCGGCTATAGTACAGCGGGAGGATGGCGTAGTAAGGCTGGTTGACATACGAATCGAACGGGATCACCCGCGAACACGCATTCGCGCCGGCCATATCAGCGACGATCCTTTTTTCCCTTTCCTGGGCAGAGTAGTCGATGATCTGAAAGCAAACGTCATTATCATGTGCCAGCATCGCTGTTTTTTCCCAGGGACTCATACCGTGTTTGGTCTTGATGTAACCGCCGTCGCTGAAGAGGTAGACAAAGGTCTTGCCGCTCAGACCCTTGAGCACTTTTTCCAGCTCCTCCAGACCCTGCAGCAGCGGAGTCGGTCCTTCGGGCTTTTGCGGCAGCTTGTTAAGCGCCTCGGCCACTGCGGCCGGGCTGGCTAGCTGGATGGGATACACCGCCTGCCACGGGGTGAATCGATACACGCCGATATTGTAGCCCAGATCCGGCAAACGATTAAATCCGGCCGCAAGTGCCGCCCTTTCGAGCTCGTAATTGCTCTTGGTGCGGCTCTTGTCGGTCTCCCCCATGGAGCTCGACGAATCCACCAGCACGATCACATTGTCGGCGGCTCTGACAAGCACCTCTTTGGTGACGACATTTTGCTTGATATCTTCGGCAAAGATAATCTCGCCGGCCGGTGCTGTGCTGCCAAAGGCCAAAACCAGAACCGCGAGCACCGCTAACGTTAATCCAAATGAATTTTTGTACATAATTGCCTCCTTTTTGTTTCGTGGTTTTTGATGCCAAAAAGCGCACCGTTTGTTTGTGTCTGTTCTTATTATGAAGGTATTAAGGGCTTTACATCCTCCCTATAACCAAGTTGATATCTAAGCCATGTTTATCGATGTTTGGTTATCGATAAAATTGAATACCACCGTCACTACCCTTCCGGCGTATACCAGATCGGTGAGGTGTAGGCGCGTTCCTGGGTGATCATCGGAACCTCGCCCGACATTTTAATTTGGAAGCGTTTGGCCTCATATGCCGTCCAGCGCGGCGTTGGGATCTCGATAACGCGGGCGTAATAGAAAGCCCTCTGTTTCGGATCAAAATCCGGGTCCTTCCAAACGGTGATCAACTCGGGCGCACCAATGGTGTTGGCCCAGGTGGCGTTGGCGACATCCACCGTGTTGCCCACCGGCGGCAGTTTGCCGTTCGCATCCGGTTTGCGATCGCCGGCCCAGACCACGTCGTAGACTTTCTCCTGACGCTTGCCGCTTGCATCCAACCACCCCTTGACGATCTGGATGCGGTCGAGGTTGCCGCTCAGAGCATCTTTCAGGGCCGCAACAAGGAAGGTCGGTGATTTGCCATCAGCAGCCGTGGGCAGGTCGCCGCCCATGGGAACGCCCTTGGTGTAACCTACATAAGCCGGAAGCCGATTCTTCGCGTCTTCATCGGTGAAATCCCAGCCCCCGAAAAAGCGGACGATTATTCGCGGTCCGGTGGTGGCATATGTCTCTTTGCGCATCATGGCATCAAATATCGCGGCACGGGTGTTCTCCCTGGCCCACACGCCGGCGTAACCCGATGAGACCATGGACCAGCCCTCGTACCGCCCACCCGGTGTCTCGGCCATGGGATGCTCCCAGCGCTGAGGCCCCGGCTCCGATCCCGAATGCTTGCCGAAAAAATTATCCTCCCCGGCCGTGGCCAGCCCCGTGTGGCTGTCGGTGGAGCCGATCATGCCGAACTTGTAAGGATTTATACCAAGCTCCTTTTCAAGCTGCAGGCCGATCTGCAGGGCGCTACGGGCATACTCGTACTGAATCATGTCGTTTTTCTTTTTGGCGCTGAGGTCCAGGTTGCCCTGGTCCCAGGTCTCATAGTCGGCGAACTCGTCGTTGGGCGAAAGAAACGGGTGGGCCTCACCGTCACCCTTGATTTGGGTGACCTCGTAAAGCGGCTCCCATTTTGCCCGGGTCCGGGCGTATTCAAGGTCTACCGGCTTGCCGGTAAACGACTCCACGATGGGAAACATGATCCCGTTGCTCAGGTTGCCGTTGTGGGCTATGGCAAGCACCCAGCCGCCGGTATGGTTCTGGTAGTCTTGCAGCCACTTCCAGAGATTACGGGGGTTATCGCTGCCCAGGGGTTTAATGGTCGTGTAGGGTTCCATGCGTCCGGCCTTGTCGGCACCGTCTCGGTAAATCACCACCCGGTGCAGGTTGTTGCCGCCGGTGTTGGAGGTCCATTCGTAACCGATGAAAGCTGTAAAACGGCCCGGCTCGTTGTACTTTTCAGCCGCCGCGATGGTCTCTTCCCAGGCAGAGCGATAGGCGGGGCTGCCGGGAAGCGACTTTAGCTTCTCGGGAAAGGTCCCTTGGGAGAAAGCGATAATGATCTCTGCGGCAGCCTTAACGCCCTCATGTCCGCCTGCCTGGACCATCTCGTACCAACGCTTGCCGGTTGGATTTGAAAGGAAGTCCGGATCGCCCTCAAACAGGCGCGGGAAGAATCCCATGTTGTCGGAGTGGTCGGCAACCACGAGAAAGTCGAGCGGCCGGTCGAGTTTAACTCTCAGGCCTGTCGATGAGGTCAGCTCTTCGCCACGGGCGAAGCGGTAAGCGTCTTCCGGTCCGAGCCGGGCGCCAAACGCGCCTGCATCCATCGACATCCCGGTGTGCAGGTGCGTATCTCCCCAGAAAACCTGGGTTGGAAAGTTCCGCCCGGCATAGGGCGAGAAGTGTTTCTGCGACGGAAACGCCCCCTCAGCAGCCTCTGTCGGGGCCGGCAGTCCCACGGTATCTGCAGCAAAAGCCGGGCAAGCCAATCCAAGCGCCGCTATTGCAAACAGGATTCGAGTTGCCAGCTGCAGTCGAGTTATCGGATTCATTTTTTTTCGCATGTTCTGTATCCTTTCATTTTCCACAATCAAATGTAAGTTTGATCGAATATTTCTGATTTGAGCGGTGTTCGACATCAAACAAAAAATCCGTAAGTTCTTTCAATCAACCAGAAAGCGGCAAGAGTGCCGATCACGTAGGAGGCCGCTCGGGTCAATATCGTGCCAGGCAAAAAAGAGTGCCCGGCAGCAGCAGCACGCCCGCCCATCGATTGATTGGCAAGCCGGAAAAGCAGGAACACGGCGGCCACAAACAGCAGTTGCCCGGCCTCCACACCCACGTTAAAAAAAGCCAGGGCCAGGGGAATGGCATGATCCGGCAGGCCGACTGCCCGCAAGGCGCCGGCAAACCCCAGGCCGTGTAATAGACCGAACGTAAACGCCACAATCCATGGTTTACGGGTGGCGATTCCCGTTCGTCCCCGGTGACGCTGTAAGACTTCAACGGCGACAAACATGATGCTGAGGGCAATAACGGCCTCTATGGGTGCCTGGGGCACCTGCAACCAGCCAAACGTGGCTGCTGCCAGCGTCAGGCTGTGGGCCACGGTAAATGCGGTGATGGTTGCCACCAGGCGCCGCCAGCCCTGGACCAAAAACAACAGGGCCAGCACGAACAGCAGGTGGTCGAAACCCAGCAGGATGTGCTCGACGCCCAGTTTAAAATAGGTTTGCACCACGGCAGCAGTTCCGGCAGTTTTCGTCACTTTGAGTTCGGGCTGGTACGGCGTCAGGCGGACCGTCTGCGTCTGACCGCTGCTATGCTCAACCCGGGCCAGCACATCGGTGCGCGTTGCTTCGAGACCATCGATGACGATAGTGCCGTCGTTGAGCCCGCCTTCGCAGGCCGCCTGCCAGTGCTCGATATAGGCACCGCCGGCAAAACGCGATGAAGCCTTACTGTTTCGACAGTTCGCAGGAAGGCGAACATAAAGCCCCAAGCGTTGATCGCCTTTGGCCGGAACCTTCCACAGCAGGTCGTATGTCAACTCATCGACCTGCTTGATTTGAAGATATCCCGGCCGCACTTCATGGGCCTGGACGATGCCAATCGTCGCCAAGGTGAATGCAAGGAATAAAAAGACTAAGAATAGATGTGCGCAAGCTTTCATCATCACCACACCGCGAGGGTTTTGGAGGCTAAATCAGCCGGTAGCCGAATTTCGACGTCATAGCGTTCACGCAGCGCCTGGTAGAAACGTTCATTCGCCGCTTTGTTGCGCCCGGTGCGCCATTCGCGCTCGAGCACTGAACGAATCTCCCCCATCGCAGGCAGACCACCCGACCTGCGCTCGGTTATGCAAATCAGGTGAAGCCCGTAGCTCGATTCGTAAGGCCCGGACCACCGGCCCATGGGCATATTTTCGAGGTCCTTTGCGAACCCGGGTCCGAATGTATTGGCAACCTCGCGTCGTGTCGCACCGTCAAGCTGTGCGGGCAGCAGGGTCACATCACCAATCGCCTGGGAATCAGCAGCAAATTTCGGATCCGCGTTCAAACGCTTCAATAATTCGCCAGCGGTACGTTTTAAATTAGCCTTATGCTTGTTAGGATTAAGGTATATTTGTTGGATACTGAAACGATCGGGCCGACGGAACCGATCCTGGTTGGCGTCAAAATAGGCCAGAAGCTGCGCTTCCGTCGGTGCCTGCGGCTCGGTAAGGTCCGCGTTAAGAAATTCCATTTTCTGGCGCAATCGTCTGCGAATCACAAGGTCGTCCTGGTCAAGTCCCAGTGCCTGGGCCTCGCGGTATAGAATCTCTTCCATGACATAGTCTTCAACCAGCGCCTGCACTTCCTGCCGGGTCGGCGAGCGCATCCAGGTGCGTCTAAACTGCTCTACGAGTCGCAGCACCTGAGTCTCGTCGACGACAATCCGATCGGCCTGTGTGTTTACAGTACTGTTGACTGCAGAGTAAACAAGAAAAAGCCCCGCGCCCAGGATTAAAAAATGGAACAGGGGTTCCTGCAGGAGCTTGATTAAGATTTTGCGTATCATTTCAGCCTTGCTGCCCGAGAGCTTAATCAAAGGTTCAAGAATTTTCGAATACCGGTGAACCAGGTTAACCAAAAGACACAGGTATAAAAGAGAAGTTCTAATATTGGTACCACAAAGTAGTGATTGTACTGCCAAAGTCAAGGAGGGGCGATCGATATTGGTACAAAATTGAGGAAACAATATGAGAGCGCATGAAAGGAGACAATTGCCCCCTTCCATCTCGGTTTTAACTGGCAGAAGTAAACTCAGGTAGGTTGCCTAGTCGAGAAAAATAAGAGGATAGGCCCGCTTCTAACTAAAATTTCCAATTCAGGTAAAAATTGATGAAATGCATCGACAGGTTCTCATACGTGCCCGAAACTCTTCCTGCCAGAGGTCCCCGGTTAACGTCCATGTCCAAATCCCCGCTCCAAAGAAGCGTGTACCCCGCCCCAAATGCCAGGTTTTCGGACCAGTCGTAGCGAGCACCCAGCCCCAAGCGCCAGGTCTCGCCCAGGGGCAGATCCGGGGTTCGGTCCTTATCGTCTACCATGGAGCTGTCGTAGGAGACACCGGCCGATAGAAGCCAGGGTTGCGCCACCCGGTACTGGGCACCGAGAGCAGCATGCCAGGTATCCTTGTAGTTTCGGTCAAAGGTAAGATTTGATGTGTCCTGTGATGTCACGGACACACCGACCTGGCCAAACTGCGACCAGTCCTGCCACCCCAAATTGCCCATAAGTGCCAGACGGTCGGTAAGTTCGTGGTAGGCGCTGAACATCAGTGCCCGCGGCATGGTAAACTCAACTTTTATTTCGGCATCAAACACTCCATTGGCCCGCAGCAGGGCTTCCAGGGCAGGGCCAAGCTTGCGGAAATCGGGTTTGTCTTTGAATTCCAGATCGCCCTCCGAAAGAAATGTGAGACCGAAGCGCGTGCCCTTGCGCGGCTCCACCAAAAGCCCCAGGTTCACCTGGTAGGTCCAGTCACTATCCTCGATCTCGAGTTTGCCGTCGTTTTCATTCGGACCGATGTTGTTTACGGCCGCTTTTTCATCAAGCACACCGTATAATGCCACAACTCCTGCACCGAACGACAGCCAGTCCGTTACCCGGTAAGCCATCGCCGGCTGCACGCCCACAGCCTGCAATTTGACTTCCTGGACGTAATAGCGTCCCACCCAGTCGTTTTCGTAGTCCAGCCCCAAACCAAAGTAACCCACCGCGCTGGCGCCGATTTTGAGCCTCGGGTTTAAATTATGAACATAGTACAGACCTCCGGCCGGCAGCCAGGTGCTGGCGTCACCGTCTTTGCCGGAGGTGGTGGTTTTTGAGTCCGGAGAAAAACCAACATGCATATAAAGCGGTTGGGCACCGACCAGCAGTTCTGAGCGTTGAAGCCGTGTCATGCCCGCCGGATTGTTGAAGACGGTGACGGCATCCTGGGCCCGCGCCGACCAGCCTGCGCCGGCCAGACCGACTTCAGGATTTCCAAGTTCATACAAATAAAGTCCGCCGGCCTGAGCCGAGGAAGCAATCAAACAAGCAAGAATAATCCCTGCCCCAAAATACTTAATTGCGTCGTTCATCATTAATCCTCTCTCTGCCAGCATAAAAATCCATAAGCAACGATGTAAGGAATTACCGCACCTTCCACACCAGCGCCTCCAACTTCACCTTAACATATTTGGTACTTCTAAGATAGTTTTTGAAGAGTCATATTCCGGTTTCTTAATAAAACCATCTGTCTCTTTGACCCGGTCATAGATGGCCGGGCTCATCGATGAGATGGCGTGTGCCAATTAATCAATTCTCACTTTTGGCTTTGTCCAGTGAAAAAACGGATGAATTGCCCAATTCGGAAACCGCCATGTCTAGCGACTTTGCGGTTGACGCGGTCTTGCGATGGGGTTTTCGATCCAACTCAATGAACCCCTTGAAATAAGCGCCCTCCTCAACCGAAATGCTTTTGGCCTTTATATTGCCCACAAAATCAGCCTCTTTGGTAAATTTAACTTTTCCGTGGACCTTCACGTTCCCGATGAGTTGACCACTGACACCTAAATTTTGCGCCGAAATTTCACCCTCGAATCGCCCCCGTGAGCCGATAATAAAATTATGAGTCCCCATATCAATGTTGCCTTTGATCATTCCCTTCAATAAGAGGTTTTCCTCGCCACGGATGTCACCTTCAATGAATATATGTTCACCAATAACAGTTTTTTGGTCCTTGGTTTCAGCGCTCGAAGACATTGAGAATCTTTTGGGACCTGCAATTTTGCCGGTTTCAAATTCTTTGACGTTGTCAAATTTTTTGCTTTTTTTCAGCATCGGAGCCTCCTTTCAAAATAGGCAAAATTGATCTCAAGCAAGTGCGAAACTGCTTTATTGAGCCAGATAACCGCCGTCGGCAACGATGACCGTTCCCGTTGTATAGGAGGAGGCCTGCGAAGCAAGGAGCAGGACGGCGCCGATCATTTCCGCCGGCTTTGCGAATCTCTTCATGGGGATCTGTTTCAGCAGGCCTGCATAGACTTTTTCAGAAGCCCTGAGTTCTTCGGTCAAAGGCGTCTCCAGGTAGTGCGGCGCAACGGCATTGACCCGGATATGGTACCTGGCCCATTCCAGCGCCAGGCTTTTTGTCAGCAAAATAACACCGGCTTTGGACGCTGAGTATGCCGGTGCCCGCGGCACACCCGTTATACCCGCTGTGGTCGCAATGTTGATGATGCTCCCGCCGCCGCCCGCAATCATTCCTTTGCCAAAGTGCTTGCAGCAGAGGAAAGTTCCGGTCAGGTTAACCCCGATGATGTTGTCCCACTCCGTTTTGGATAAATCTTGGGTGGCGGTGTAGCTCAACTGCGAAACACCGGCATTGTTGATAAGAATATCCACCATGCCGTATTGCGATTCGGCCTTTTCAGCCAGGCGCTTTACCTGGTCCTCAGCGGTTATATCCGTCTTGGCGGCGATCCATCGGGCACCGGTTTCCTGAACCGCCCCGGCCGTATCCTCCGGATACTCGATGTCAGACAGAACCAGGGCAGCGCCGTTTTGAGCGAGGGCCAGCGCGATCTCCCGCCCCAGTCCCCGGGCAGCCCCGGTCACCACCGCGGTTTTCCCTTTGAGGCCGAATAACTTCGAAGCTTCCATGAGCAGCACTCCCTCTACCCATCAGTAATATCTGGATAAAAGTGATATCAGAATCTCGGATCAGGCTAAAAGTCTAAAAGTGTTTAAAGTGAACCAAAGTGCCTGTAGTGACTAAATTTAAGGTTTGCTGCGCTCCATTTTTTTTATTAGTAGATCGTTCGACCCAGAGGCTCTCGACGGGTAGAATCCCACAACTTTAGTCACTTTAGATCACTCTAAACTTTAGCTCACTTCAAGGCTTTTTGAATCCTGCATTGCAGTGACTTCTGATCCGGGTACCCCATGATGGGTTCCCGGCAGGTAACGTCCGTGAGCCGATTGGCGTTGGCATCACCACCCCACCCATGGGGCGCCAGCACGATTCCCTCGGCCACCCGTTTATCTACACGGGCCTTCATCTCGACCCGGCCCCGATTGGTCTCGATCACGACCGGATCGCCATCCGCGATGCCGTACCTGGCAGCGGTTTCGGGCCCGATCTCGGCCAGGGGGTCGGGGTAAAGTTTGCGCAGGGCCTCGACCTGGTGATGCTGGCTGTGGGTATAATAAAGGTTGCGGTTGCCGACGGAGAGGATCAGGGGGTATTTCTCCAGAAATGACTTCTCTCCACGGACCGGGCCCCTTTCGGGTTCCAGGTAGGAAGGAAGGGGATCGAAACCGACCTGTTCCAGCGCATCGCTGTAGATCTCGATCTTTTTTGAAGGGGTGCGAAAAAAGCCCTCGGGGATCGTGTATTTCTTCTGGGCATAAAAATCGCCTTCCGGTTTTTCATCTAGCAGATAATCAAAACTAAATCCGCTTGGCGCGATCATGAAGGAGACAAATTCTTCTTCGGATTTCCACGGAAAACTCTCTCCCAGGCCGAGCCGGTTCGCCAGTTCCGTCAGGAACCGCCATTCCGACCAGCTTGCGTGGAGCGGTTCGATGCATTTTTTACGCAGCATGAGAAACGGCAGGCAGTGGCAGACGTTGTATGTATAGGCGACACCCCATTTTTCCAGGTGCGAGCAGGCCGGAAGCACGTAATGGGCAACCTGGGCGGTTTCGGTCTTGAAAAGATCATGAACCACCAGAAGTTCGAGTTTTTCAAAGGCCGATTTGAAGGCATTGCTGTCCGGCATGGATATCAGCGGGTTCCCGCCGATGACCATAAAGGCTTTCAGCTTTTCAGGAATACTCTCGGGAACGATCGTTACAACACCGTAGGGTGCCTTGCGCCCCCAGAGCTCATAAAAGAGCGGATACTGGTCACCGCCCAGAGGCATGCCCTCTATACTGTAGCCCGGATGCCCGAACCTCGGCGGCGGACTCGTTACCCAGCCGCCGGGCACATTAATGTTGCCCGTGATGGTCTGGAGAACCGCAAAGGCACGGCTGTTTTGGGTGCCGTTGGCGGTCTGATCCTGGGTACAGGTGCCCTGAAAGATACTGGCCCCTTTGGTACTTGCGAAAAGCCTCGCCAGTTCGCGTATCTGTTCGGCCGGGATCCAGGTCAGCTCCTCCGCCCATTCGGGGGTATAGGTCTTCACATGGGGCACCAACTTGTCAAAACCGGTTGTATGTTTTTCAACAAATTCATGGTCATAGAGATCCTCTGCGATGATTACGTTCATCATGGCCAGGGCCAGGGCGCCGTCCGTGCCGGGACGGATGCGCAGGTAAATGTCGGCCTTGTCGGCCATGGGGATGCGCTTGGGATCGATGACCACCAGCTTGGCCCCTTTCTTGAGGTTCTTTTGCATATAAAATTTAAGCGGAAAATCGGACTGGTCGGGGTTGTGCCCCCAGAGGATATAGAGGTTGGTGTCCGGTTCTTCGGTGGGATAACGCCCGAAGGTCAGCTGCCTTGTGCGGATGCGCATCCGATAGCAGATACTTTCAACCGAGAAAAAGTTGGGAGATCCGAATCCCGAGCGCAGCAGATGCACCAGGGTGGACATCTCCAGATTTTCCACGCCGATGGAGCCGCAGAAGAAGCCGAAAACCTGCGGGCCGTAATCGTTTTTAAGCCGGGTCAGCTTCTCCGCAATCTCGTCCAGAGCTTGGTCCCAGCTGATTTCCGCGAATCCGCCATTGCTGCGCTTCAGCGGTTGTTTGAGACGGTCGGGGCTGTAAATGACATCAAGGGCCTTGGCTCCCTTGGGGCATAACCGTCCTTTGTTCAGCGGGTGGGATTCCAGCCCCCTGATCTTCACGGCTTTCCCATCCTGCACCGTCACCCTGGTCCCGCAGCTGTGATAGCAGAGCGTGCAATCCGTATAGATTTCCTTGCTTTCAACCATAGCGTTATCCTTCCATGTTCTGGGCAACAAGTTCAGCGATATCCATGGTCTTGATCGCCTCTTCTTGCTCCAGCTCTTTCATGCCGTCTTCGATCATCGTCAGGCAAAAGGGGCAACCAACCGCTACGCTCGAGACTTGCAGACCGACGATTTCTTCGGAACGCTCCAGGTAAATTCTCTTGCCGATGGTCTCCTCCATCCACATCCTTCCACCACCGCCGCCGCAACAAAAGCTTTCCCGCCCGCGGCGTTCAAGTTCTTTGAATCCGTTTTTCGAAACAGATCGCAGGATGGATCTCGGCTGATCGAAAATGTTATTATACCGCCCCAGGTAACAGGGATCATGATATGTCAGCGTATCTGCCCACGTTTGGGTCAGCGTTATTTTTCCCTGTTTGACGAGCTGATCGATAAACTCGGCATGATGGATCACCTCGTAATTGCCACCCATTTGCGGGTATTCATGCTTGAGCGTATTGAGACAATGGGGGCAGGCCGTGATAATTTTCTTAACTTTATAATTGTTCAGGGTTTCGATGTTTTCCTGGGCTGTCATCTGGTACAGCATTTCACTGCCGACACGTCTGGCATAATCGCCGGTGCATTTTTCATCCACCCCCAGAATTGCAAAGCGGATACCTGCCGTTTGCAAAATCCTGGCCAGGCTGATCGATACTTTTTTGGTTCGATCATCGAATGAACCGGCACATCCAACCCAGAAAAGGTAATCGACTTCCGGATCGTCCGCCATGGTTTTGATGTCCAGCCCTTCGGCCCAATCGGCACGTTTATCATACCCGATGCCCCAGGGGTTGCCGTTGCGTTCGAGTCCTTTCAGGGCCGCGTCCAGCTCCTTGGGATACGCTTCCGCCATCAAAAATTGCCCCTGACGCATGCCGATGATTCTGGGCACATGTTCAATGGTGACCGGGCAAACTTCTTCGCAAGCCCGGCACGTCGTACATGCCCAAAGGGTGTCTTCGGCGATGACATCACCGACGAGTTGCTTTTTGCTGTTAAGCCCGGTGATCTCCTCCTTGATTTTTCCGATTTGCTCGGAATCTTGGTTTTGGCTGATTATAGCAGACAGCCGGGCCCTTTTGATGATATTATCCGTATTTTCATACAGTTCAAGCTTCAGTTGGTCATTGAAATCATGCAGATTTAAGGGTTTGTCGGTGGTATATGTCGGACACACATCCTTGCATCGCCCACATTCGGTGCAGGTGTAAAGGTCCAGGCCCTGTTTCCAATTGAGTTGATGGATGTGATTGATTCCCAGGGTTTCTTCCTCCCAGGCGTCTTCGTCTTCTATATCCAGCAGTTTAGGTTTTTCATGCGGATAACCCAGGCTTTTCAGAAAAACGTTGGGAAGTGCGGTGATGACGTGAAAATGTTTGCCCAGGGGGAGAAGATTTAGAAATGTAAGCTGGGTAATGATGTGAAGCCAAAACATAAAGACCAGGAGGGTGGTGTTGGCCTGCTCGCCCAATCCGGATATCAGGGAAGCAGCTCCCACCGATACCGGGGTCCAAAGAAATTCGGAACCATAAAGCGGATTATTAAGGTAGTGGATACGTCCCGGGTGGTTATACAACTGAACCAAGTTGTAGCGGGCGCCGTCGTGCAACAGATCGGACACCATCAAAATCCCGATCAATGCCAGGACCAGATAGGCTTCGAAGGTGTTATGCAACCGTTTTGGTTTTAAAACGGATCGGCGAATAATTGCCCAGATGATCATCAATAGGACAATCCCTTCCATGATATCTTTTAGGCCGGTATAGAGATAGCCGAGCAAATAGTCACCGCCCAGAAACGGCAGGTGAAATCCTTCATGAAATCCCTGTCCATACAACTGCAGGCTGCGAATCAACAGAATACAGAATCCCCAAAAAATGAGGGCATGCACAATGCCCGAACTTCTTTCTCTGGCTCTTCCGACCAGGCGTTTCTGGCCGATGGCTACAATAACCAGATTTTTCAGTCGTTCCTTCAGATGATTGATTCTATCAGCGGGTTCGAGCGCCATTAACAATCGAATTTTGCGAAACATCGTACGGCCGAAAACGGTTAGCGCGACGATGAGCAGAATAGACATCAACAGGGGATTCATCGGAACCTCATCAACAAATGTTAAACTGTGTTAGGCCAAGTCTCAGGCTGTGGGATTCAAATTTTGGCAATGAATAAGTCTAGCAGCAGTCTCAAAAATGCATGTTCCTGCCGAAGCAGGAACATACGAGTCTAAGTTAGATTAGAATCTGAGGTTTTGAAACCACTTTTAGGCAATTTAGTTTCCAACTTTTTTAAGCTCTTCGCGGAGAATCGGGACCACCTCGAAGAGGTCGCCGACGATACCGTAGTCGGCTACGTTGAATATGGGTGCTTCGGGGTCTTTGTTAACGGCCAGAATCACTTTTGAGCCTTTCATTCCCGCCAGGTGCTGGATGGCGCCGGAGATACCGACGGCGATATAGAGGGCGGGGGCAACGATTTTACCGGTTTGCCCGACCTGCTTGGAATGCGGCAGGAAACCCGCATCGACCATGGCACGGGAAGAACCAAAGCCGGCATTTAAATCGTCGGCCAGTTCTTTTACCAGATCGATACCGGTCTGGTCCTTGGCGCCGCGGCCCACTGAAATAACGATGTTGGCATCGGCAAGATCGATTTCACTGCCCGCATCCGATACGATTTCCTTGATGACGGCTTTTAAATCAGATTCAGGCGGTGAAAGCTTGACTACATTTTCGGTTCCGGTGATTTCTTCGGTGGCTTCAAAGGCGCCCGCTCTGACAACCGCCACCATTTGGTCGGTATTGATTTTGAGGCGCTGCATCACTTTATTGGTGATGGCGGGTCTGATGATTTCGATTTGATCTCCCTCTAGCATCACGTCGGTGATGTCAGTCGCGCAGGCGGCATCCAGCTGGGCGGCAACCCGCGGGGCGACGGCCTTGCCGCTTTCGGAAAATCCGAACCAGATCATATTGGCGCCAGATTGTTTGGCTGCGTCGACGACACAGGACGCGTACGGACCGGCCGAAAACAGCTCCAGGCCGGGATCATCGGCAACATATTGCGTATCGGAGCCGGCGCTTACCAGGCCGGGAATTAACGATTCGATATTGCTGCCAATCGCCACCACGGCCGTTTCGGCTCCGATGGCTTTGGCTTTTGATAAAAGTTCGGCTGTGCTGCCTTTAAGTGCACCATTTTTGATGTCTGCAATTACGAGTGCTTTAGCCATGATAGTGTTTTCCTTTTATGCAAATGATGGTGATAAATGACATATTGAATCGGTCATATAACCTTGGCTTCATTGACCAGAAGATCGACAACCTGGGCGGTAATTTGGGGAGCATCGCCTTCAAATTTTTGCCCGGCCTTGCGTTCTTGCTGCGGTATATATTCGATGATTTCCGACTTGAGACCAGCGCCCTTGACTTCCTCAACCGAAGTGCCGAGGGCCGCCAGATCCATCACCGTGATGGGCTTTTTCTTGGCCATCATGAGGCCGCGCGTTGCCGGCAGTCGCGGTTCATTAATACTCACATCAACTGTGACAACGGCGGGCAGCTCCAGTTCGACGATTTCGGTTCCGGCATCTCCCAATCGGGAGACTTTAATATGCTGGTCGTCAATCACATCGATGCCAATCACGTTGCTGACACAAGGCAATCCCAGATACTCCGCCAGAATAATCCCGGTTTGACCGTTATCCGTATCCTGGGCCTGTTTGCCGGCGATAACCAGGTCATAGTCACCTTTTTCGTAAACCTTCTGCAAAATTTTGGCGTAGACAAACGCATCCGCATCGGTCAGGGCCGGATCATTGACATGAATCCCGTTCTCAATACCAATGGCATAGGATCTACGGATAACGTCGGTGTTGTCGTCACCGCCGATACTCACCAGAGTGGTCTCCGCACCCTTATTTTCCTTGAGTTGAACACAGGTTTCCACAGCACTTTCGTCCCAGGCATTGATGACATATTGTAGCCCCTCTTCAACAATAGCGCCGTTGTCAACGCGGATGGTCAATTCCACATCGACGACCCTTTTTACGGTTGTGAGAATTTTCAAATTGGCCTCCTCATTTTGGAATTTTGGGTTCGAATTTACGCCCACCATACGTCAGGTGGTTGGTCTAATTCAACAACATTTTGCAATATGCATCATTTCTCATTGATCTGCTCGGAATCGGAAGAAAATGAGGGAGACGCGAGGGCTTCGGTTAAAACGAAAACTGCCTGAAGATACGATGTCGGACAGAGCGGGAAACATTCCATGCAGCTATGGCACTCCTTAGCGGCTATTTCCGGAATGAAACTTATTTCTTTGCGAATTCCTCGGTCAACAAATCCAACCGCGTTGGCCTTCTTGACTTCAGTACAGTATCTTACACATAAGCCACAATGAATGCAAAATGAGGCGTCTTTTTCAAAGCGGTCTTTGTCCGCGCCATACGCTTTAGCCAGAACCTGCAAGTCAGGAGAATCCGGGGCATGCGCCAGCAATAGCTCCAAGATCATTTTACGAAGTTTATCTATCTTCTCAGATCTGGTTTTTACCACCAGATTTTCTGCCACCGGGTAGACACAGGAAACAACGTGCCTTGACCAGCCGTTAACCTCTACTTCTACGATGCAAATTCTACACCCCCCGAAAGGTTCCAGTTTTTCGTGGTGACATAGGGTGGGTATGGATATCCCCGCACTTTGGGCCGCCTCCAGGACGGTCATTCCTTCCGTGGCTTTGACTTCCTGTCCATCAATCTGTAATCGGATTTCACTCATTTTTCTTTGCTCTTTTTAACTATAGTTCTTGCGTCCTCAGGGATAGGTGCCGGAACAGGCTCGCCGGAAATCTTCTGCACCGCACTAAAGCGAGAGGGGCAAACTTCAAAACAGGTTCCGCATTTCGTGCATGTTTCCTGATCGATTATGTGGATCTTCTTCTTGGCACCGTCAATGGCGTCGACCGGACACTTCCGAAAGCAAATCATACAGGCCTGGCACTTGTCCGGGTCAATGTGATACGAGATCAGTTCCTTACATGACAAGGCCGGGCACCGCTTTTCATTGATGTGCGCCTCATACTCATCTCTGAAATAGCGTACCGTGCTCAGAAAGGGATTGGGGGCACTGGTGCCTAAAGCACAAAGTGAGGCCTCGCCGGCCACCTCGGATAGATCCTCCAAAAGCTCGATGTCACCCGTTTTTCCCTTTCCTTCGGTGATATTGGTGAGAATCTTAAGCATCTGCCGAAGACCTTCGCGGCACGGGACACATTTACCGCAGGATTCATCTGTAAGAAAATTGATGAAGTACCTGGCGACATCAACCATGCAGGTGTCTTCATCCATTACGATCATCCCACCTGATCCCATCATTGAACCGGCCTTGGTGAGTTCATCAAAGCCGACTTCCAGATCTAACAGATCCTCTGGGATACATCCTCCCGAAGGTCCCCCGGTCTGCACGGCCTTGAAGCGCTTGCCCCCGGGGATTCCACCACCGATCTTGTAGATAATATCTTTCAGGGTGATGCCCATGGGAACTTCCACCAGGCCGGTATTGGTTATCTTACCGACCAGAGAAAAAATCTTGGTACCCTTGCTTCCTTCCGTTCCGAATTGCGTAAACCAGTCAGCGCCTTTATTGATGATCAGCGGCACATTCGCCCAGGTCTCGACATTATTCAACACACTGGGTTTCTCCCAGAGGCCCTTTATGTTGGAACGGATATACTTCGGTCTGGGCTCTCCGGCCCTGCCTTCCAATGCCGTCATCAACGCCGTCGATTCACCACAGACGAAAGCGCCGGCCCCCTGGTGCACGGTAATTTTAAAATCAAAGCCCGAGCCAAGGATATTTTGCCCGAGAAAACCATAGGCCTCAGCCTGCTGGATAGCGATGTTTACATTCTCCACTGCCAGGGGGTATTCCTGTCGAACGTAAATATAGCCCTCGTGTGAGCCGATGGCATAGCCTCCGATGATCAAGCCCTCGAGAATCGAATGCGGGTTTCCTTCAAGGAGAGCCCTATCCATAAATGCCCCCGGGTCGCCTTCATCGGCATTGACGATCACATACTTTGGTTCATCCGGGGCATTACGGGATCCTTCCCACTTTCTCCCGGCCGGGAAGCCGCCGCCGCCCCTTCCTCTCAGGTTGGATTTTTTAACTTCCTCAACGACTTCTTCAGATGTCATCCCGGAAAGGACTTTATCTAAGGCCGAATAACCACCGAGGGCCAGATAGTCATCGATCTTCTTCGGATCAATGTGAATGTTATTGCCGATGATGTTTCGTTTTTGATTGTTATAAAAGGGAATATCGGATTCGTGGGTTGCTTTTTCGCCGGTATTCGGGTCAACATACAGCAGACGATCGACGATCTTCTTCTCCTTTATGGTCTGTGAGATAATCTCGGGAACGTCTTCAGGCGATACCTGGAGATAGCATATCTCCTCGGGATAAATAACCACAATGGGCCCTCTCTCACAAAATCCGGGGCATCCTGTTTCTTTGGTGTCCACCACATCGGTCTTTAAGCCCTCTTTTTCGATCTGCGCCTTAAACGCGGCGATGACTTCACTTGCGCCGGAGGCAAGGCAGCCGGCACCGGCACATATTGAAATGCAAGGCGTGTTCGGGTCTCTTTTGGATACGACTTTCTGTCTGAACTTCTCTAATTCTTCAGGCGAATTTAACTGCGCCATAATTTTCCCCTACTCGTAGCTTTTTAAAACGTCCGATGTCTCTGCTGGCGACATCTTACCGTGAGTCTTCCCGTCAACTTCCATTACCGGTCCTAACGCACAGCATCCGAGGCAGTTAACCGTCTCGAGGCTGAACTTCAAGTCCAGGTCGCTCTCGCCAGGCTTAATTCCGGTTAGGTCTTGTACCGTGTCGAGGACGCGGGTCGCGCCACGAACATGACAGGCGGTACCCATACAGATGTGAACTTCATGACGTCCTCTGGGAACTAAGCTAAAGGCTTTGTAAAAGGTAGCGATATGCTGTATCCGGCTTAGAGGAACTTCTAATTTTACGCTGACCCTCTCTATTGCCTCCTTGGGAAGCCAATGATTTTCGCTTTGAATCTCCAGCAATACCTGAATCAGCGCACTGGCATCACCCTCATATTTGTCGATAATCTGATCGATTCGCTTAATATCCATAGCCGCCTTCCCAATCCTTTTCTTTCACAGAGTTGACTGTCTGTTCTTTCACCTCAGGCAAGCGCATAGCACTTGCTGTTTACATCGTACCGGACCAATCCATGCCTAGATGAACTATTGATATGTCGGGATACTTCAGACGGTTCGAGCCCCAAAACCTCAGAGATTTCACCGGTAGAAAGGGGTTTTTCCTTCAGAAGTAACATAATCTGGCTCATGGCCAGTTTATTGACAATCAGATCATCAAACAGGCCGTCAAACTCGTCACCGGTAAAAAATTTGGTATAGGCTTCTTCCGATTTGGAAGGTACTCTGAGCCGTTCCCGTTCCACCAGTCTGATGTAGGGGACTAATTTTCTGGCGGCTTCAAGTTTGACCTTTAATCCATTCTGATCTTCTCCTTCGGATTTGCCTAGTGGCCCTATCTCTCTGATATGGTTTGTAAAATCATCAATAACTTCGGCCAGGAGGATTCCATCACCGGAAGACATAAATGCGATCCTCAACCTTTCCGGGTTGAGCCCGATGTGTTCCATTAATTTTTTACATATATAGGTATTGCCCAATGCGTCGTAGTTTCCCTGCGTAACATAATTACATTCATTTAACCGGCAGCCGCCAATAAGGACACCGTCTTGTCCTCTTGAGAAGGCTCTGAGTAAAAATTCCAGATCGACTCTGCCGGAGCACATGACGCGAATAAGCCTGATTTCATTTGAATATTGTAGTCTGGAGACTCCAGCCATGTCAGCAGCGCCGTAAGCTCACCAGTGGCATACAAATCCGAGTATTTTGGGCTTAAATCTAAGTTCGGTGCTCATTCGTTCTCAACTCCTTTATCACTGTTATCAGCTTTAAACATAGAAGTTATCAGGCCGCATCCATTTGCTGCAAGATCTCTTCGTCTGTAACCGCCGCATCAATCTGGCTGCAGATCTCTTCATCGGTAAAATGCTTTAGTACAATGGCCCGTGTCGGACACTTTGCGTTGCAAACGCCATCTCCTTTACAGATAACCGGATTAACCCAGGCCTTGCGGCCTTTGGGTGTATCACGAAACACGATCGCATCATAGGTACAAGCGGTAATGCAGGCCCCGCACGATACGCAGTCGTCTTCTTTTACCTCGGCAACAGAGCCCGAGACGGTGACGGTATCATGTGAGAGAAGCGTTAAGATCCGGCTGGCAGCGCCATAAGCCTGGTTAATCGTCTCCTGGATATGCTTGGGATAGTGATCTGCCCCGCACAGGAAAACGCCATCGGCGGCAAAGTCAACCGGTTTTAATTTTACATGGGCCTCTTTGAAAAACTCATCCGGGCTCAACGTTACCTTGAACAAGTCGGCGATTTCTTTGGTTCCGGCGGCAGGTATAACAGCGGCGGCCAGACCAACGCTGTCGGCATCTATTGCGAGCTTTACACCTAAAATGGAATCGGGCACGGTAACCCGCAAAATAGAGTTGCCGCCTTCTTCGGCAGCTTCAACCACGGGTGGATCATCCGGTTCCCAGCGGATGAACTTGACGTCTTTGTCGGCCGCCTCGCGGTAATAATCCTCTCTGAACCCATAGGTTCTCATATCCCGATAGAGAATGTAGATATCCATCTGGGGGTTTATCTCTTTTAGTTGCAGGGCATTCTTGATGGCATGGCTGCAACATATCCGGCTGCAGTAATTTCTCTCCTCATTTCTGCAGCCGACGCACTGGATCATTACCAGGCTGCGGGAGTTGATCAGCCTTTCTTCTTTTTTATTGATCAGCTCCTCCAACTCCAGCAGGGTCAAAACCCGCTCATCCTTGCCATAAAGGTATTCGGTGGGTTTATATTCTTGAGCACCGGTAGCGAGGACGGCTCCGCCATGGCGTATCTTTTTAGTCTGTCCTTCGGACTTGACCGTGGTTGTGAAATTCCCTACATAGCCGGCAACATCTATGATGCTGGCATCATGAGTCACATGGATTAGAGGGTTCTGATAAACCTGGCGCACCAGATCACTTAAATAGGCCTGAACATCCAGCCCTTCCAGCGTGTGATGGATTCTTCGCGCCATTCCCCCCAGATCGGTATCCCTTTCCACCAGGTGAACTTCATGGCCCTGGGCGGCGATGGAGAGCGCACAGGTCATGCCGGCGATACCGCCGCCAACCACCATGGCCGCCTTGTTGACGGGCAGATCAAATTCCTTCAATGGCTCCAGGTGGTAGGCCCGCGCGACCGACATACGGATGAGATCCTTGGCCTTCTGTAAGGCATCTTCCGGTTCTTTGGAGTGAACCCAGGAGTTATGCTCCCGAATATTGGCCATTTCGCAGTAATATTGATTAAGCCCGGCCTCCCGCAGGGTGTCCCGGAATAACGGTTCCAGCGTCCTGGGGGAGCAGGCCGCGATAACCACCCGGTTGAGCCCTTTTTCCATTGCGATTTCTGTTATTTCCCCGGCGGCATTGGTCGCACATGAAAACAGCTGTTCGGTGGCGTAGACCACATTCGGCAGGGTCAAGGCATAATCAACGGCAGAAGGAACATCGACAACTCTTCCGATATTCGCCCCGCAATGGCAAACAAAAACACCTATCTTGGGCTCCTCTTTGGAGACATCCTTTTCGGGCGGATACATCCTTGCTCTGGCCAGCTTGCCTCGCCGGCGGTTAAGCAGTTCACCACATTGGGCGCCGGCCCCGCTGGCGGTAAAAACCGACTCGGGGATATCGATAGGACCCTGCAAGGCGCCGCTTACATAGATCCCCGGCCTGTTGGTCTCCATCGGATTAAAGGGGATTGCATTCGAAAACCCGTGTGAATTGAGATCGATGCCGAACTTGTCGGCCAGACCCTTCACGTCCTCAGGCGGATTCAATCCAACGGATAATACCACCAGATCGAATTCTTCCTCTTTTACGCCGTCCCCGTCAGTAGCATATCTTATGGTCACATTTTTTGTTTCCGGGATTTCTTTCCCTATGGAAACGTAGCTTCGAATAAATCGAATCCCGGGAAGCTCTGCTGTTCTTTGATAGTAGCGTTCAAAATCCTTGCCATGGGAACGGATATCGCTATGGAATATCGTACACTCGGCATTCGGGTTATGATCTTTTAACAAAATGACCTGTTTCTGGGTGTAGGTGCAGCATACCGCGGAGCAATAGCTGTTGCCGCCCTCGCGGACCTGTCTGGAACCGACGCATTGAATCCAGGCTATTTTTTGGGGATGTTTATTATCGGAAGGGCGCAATACCTCGCCTTCGAACGGCCCGGTGGCGGATAACAGCCGTTCAAAGTCCATACTGGTTACCACGTTGGGCATCTTACCATAGCCATAGTCGCCCCTCACCTTGGGATCAAATGGCTCAAGGCCGGAAGACAGAATGATGGCCCCTACATCTATGTCCAGCTTCTGCTCCTCTTGATGAAGATCGATGGCGTCATTTTTACAGACGCCTTCGCAAATAAGACATTTCTTCTCTTTAAGATAGAGACAATTCTCATCAATATAGGTGATAAGTGGAATTGCCTGGGAGAAGTATACATGGACGGCTTTATTCGTCGATAGCTCTTGATTGTATGGATCCGGGACCTGGACCGGACAGTATTCTACACAAGTCGTACAACCCGTGCATTTGTCCTCGATAATGTATCTGGGCTTTGTCAGCAGGGTGACCTTGAATTCTCCTGCTTCCCCTTCTACACGGTCAACTTCAGTATAGGTTAAAACCTCTATGTTAGGATGCCGGCCGACCTCGACCAGTTTGGGTGAAAGTATTCACATAGAGCAGTCATTGGTGGGAAAGGTCTTATCAAGCTGGGCCATGTGGCCGCCAATGCTGGGTCCCTTCTCCACCAGATAAACCCTGTAACCTGAAGTGGCGAGATCAAGAGCGGCTTGAATACCGCTGATCCCTCCACCGACAACCAGAACATCTCCAAAATTGTCGTCCGTGGGACTGTCTAAAACATTTCCTTCAACGCGTTCGTTTTCCACTTTTTTGTCCTTTTCAGGTTTTTGCGTTCGCTTAAATCACTTCCTGGATAATTTCTGTAATGTCCTTAATCTCTAACACTTCGTCATACTCCAGATTTAACCTGCTTTCTTCAAAATTGGTAATGCAGTAAGGGCAGGCCGTCACCAGCACCTCAGCACCAGCCTCATGCGCCTGTTTTAACCTGAGGTCGGAGAATCTTTCAGCCTGGGGCGTGTCCATCCAGATCCTGCCCCCGCCCCCGCCGCAACAGAGACTATTTTCGCGCGAATCAGGCATCTCAATCAGTTCTAAACCCGGGATCTGCTTTAAAACCTCGCGGGGTTCGTCATAAATGCCATTATGTCGACCCAGGTAACACGGGTCATGATAGGTAACTTTCTTCTTGTACGCCTTGGTAAGTTCGAGCTTGCCTTCATTCATAAGCCCGAATAGAAATTGGGCTATATGAACGACCTCAAAGTTCACCATAAATTCGGGGTATTCATTTTTAAAGGTATGGTAACAATGCGGGGAAGAGACAAAAATCTTTTTGACGCCATTGTCGATAAAGTTTTTGATGTTTCCCCTGGCTGAATTTTTGAATACTTCCTCACTTCCCGTCTTGCGAATACTTTCGCCACAGCAACTCTCTTTGGTGCCGAGATTCCCGTAATTTACGCCTGTCCGGTTAAGGATATCGGCCGTGGCAGCACCCACCTTTTTCATTCGGGGGTCATAGGTGAGGTAGCAGCAGCTAAAAAATAAAACGTCCATCCCCTCGGCGAACGGTTTTACAGACAGCCCTTCCGTCCAGTCCGCTCTCTTTTTCCGCTCACCCTGCAAGGGGTTGCCTTCAGAAATGATGCTTGCTCTGGCGGTGCGGGCCGAACGGACCGAAGCAGGAAAAACCTCATATTCCGAAGCGAACCGGCGTAAAGATACCCCGATATCTATCTGTTTGACGCCTCTGGGGCACTGCTGAGGGCAGTTTCCGCAGGTCGTACAACGCCATATATCTTCATCTTCTACCTCGGTCAAACCGAAGCAGGCCTCCCGGATTATCTTGCGTATGCTAAAGGATCTAACCTTATTCCAGGGGCATACCGTATCGCATAATCCGCATTGATAGCATAATTTGAAGCCCTCGCCGCCGGCTTCTTTGATCTCATCGATTACCTCTTGGAAAGGAGCTAATGTCTCCACCGTCTTATTAATCCTTTTCGTAAATCCCAATTATGCTAAACATAATTGCGAGTTATATGTTATTCGTTAATAGTGAAAAAAATCGAATCCTAATAACGATTAACCAATAACCAATAACGCCAAATTGAGCGTCTATCGCTCAATTTGGCTTTTAGCCCTTTTTTTCCCTTGACATGCGGGCAATGGCATCCATTACCTTCTTCAATCCATATCTTTTCGCCAATGTTTCCAATCCGATCTCCATCTCCTCCCGGGGCTCTTCCTGCTTGGCTTCCTCTTCCGTTTCTTCGTACGTCAGCGCGTCATGCGGGCACACCTGAACACACATGGGCTCTTCTAAAGGCGGTTCGTTTTCGCACATATCGCATTTTAGAGGCAGACCGGAATCGGGTTCTTTGAAAAGATCCCTGGACGGGCAGGAAACCCCGCAGAAGCTGCACTGGCTGTATTGCTTTCCTTCGATTGTATAGGTGTGTCTGCCGGTACATTCGGCCGGCGTATAATCACCGGCGCGGATCGGGACGTAACAATCGTTCAGCTCATCGATAACCACTCGAATCCGGGACCTGGCCGGATTCGTGCTACTGTATTTCGGTGTAGCGTGAAATGCGGAGCAGGCAATCTCACAAGCCCGGCAACCGATGCATTTATCCAGATCGACTTTTATTTGCTTAACTATTCTCTTTTCTGACCCATCCGTCACGGTTACGACTCCCTTCACTTTATTTCTTCTTCTTTTTTTTCGCCGACGCCTTTTTGGGAGATGCACTTTCGCCATCCGTCAGGATTCCCCTCTGCAAGAAGTCTGCGCTGACGTAATCCAGCCCCAGTTTGTCCAGCGTCTCTTTGGTTGGAATACCGTCATTGTTCCAGCCCTTATGTTCATAATACGCGTCAAGCAGTTTGGCTTCCATCTCAGGTTCCCTTATCTGCCAGTGGTCCTCGGGCGGCTTCTCATCAGCTCGTCTTAGGCCTCTGCGGATATTGAGGGCCCTGATCAGATTGCGGTTCCTGGCAGCTATTTCCCATAATTTGTCTGGATCCATGTCCATTCCGGTGGCATGCGAGATAAAATCCGGCAAATTATAGAGGTGATACGGCGGCCTTCCGCCAAACTGGCCTCTAAATGAAGACAGAAAGGCGCAGGTCCCGATGGCGTCGTCAACGTAATGCATCGTCTCATTCCAATCACAAATGTGGACAGACGCTTCAATCGATGGGTGTGAGCGCGGCTCCCATTCCAGATACCATTTTTTAAATCGCTCAGGAGCTGCGTCCCAGTTCTTTACAAACGCTTCTCTTTCTTTCTTATCCGCAATGGGTATCTGGGGATAAGACCCTTCAGTTTGGGTAATCGTCATCTTCTCACTGGTGGAATACATTAGGAAATAAGGGTAATTGACCATTTTTAACTTGAGGGGCAACTGCTCGAATTTTTTCATGCTGTTATGATCATATTCTTCTGCGCCTTTACCAATCTGACGGGCGGCATGATAAACACCATTGGCCAGAGCATCGCCAACCCCTTCCCGCCGAACAATTTTTTCAACCAGATAGAAGAATCTTTCCCCGGAGTCGGACGGAAATTCCGGCAGGTCCTTATCGGCTAGGATGCCGGCCTCGTAGAGTTCAATGGCAAAGGCCAACACCTGGGGCGTTGAGTATCCGTCCAGGCCGTATTCCTGGGTAAGCCCGAGGATGTCATAATTAAAATCCAGCTCTTTATAGGCCGCCATGCAATAGGTCAGTTTGCTGTAGCATTTTTGGAAATAGGTTTGCCGCCCCGGGTATTTAATGGCTTGATGGCAGTCCTTCGGGCAGTTATAGCAACCGGTCCACCGCAACCGCACATCGTCGGAAATCTTTGTCCACCGCTCTTCAATCTCTTTGTTCCACCAACCTTTTTTGCGTTCACGCGCATTGCCCCAGGCGAAATTATTGACGTGCCACTCCTCATCATCCTCGTGTAAAAAAACATCCCCACAATGAGGGTTGTCATAAATTGCCTGATACATGGGATTGCACAGCTCAAAAAGCTCCAGCGGTCGGGCAACATGGATGTCCTTTGTCCCCCGAACAGCAATTGCTTTTAATTTTTTATCTCCCATGATCACGCCGACGCCTCGAGACGCGCTGGCATTCGCGTGTTCGATGGTCGCCATATAAACTCTGTTTTCGCCGGCCAGGCCGATAGCAGCCACCTGGGCGTCGGATTGCTTCAGCTCCTCTTTAATGAGTGTTCCGGTTTCCAGAGCACCCTTCCCATGGAGGTGGCTGGCATCGCGTATTTCCACCTTGTCGTTGTTTATCCACAAATAAACCAGATTGGGAGCCTTGCCGCGGATGACGATTTTGTCGTAACCGGCATGTTTTAGTTCCGGTCCAAAAAATCCGCCAAACAATGAATGTGAGTAAAAGTTCGTCTGGGGAGAAAAGGTGTCGACTGAGGTGCGATTGGCACCGGGGACAGCGGTGGAGATTAAAGGACCGGCACTGAATATCAATAGATTATCGGGAGAAAATGGCTCAACTTCAGGCGGAACCCGATCCCATAGTATCTTCGCGGCCGTGCCCTGCCCCCCCAAATAAAGTTCCGTTAATTCTGGGTCAGTTGCCACCCGCTCGACGCTCCCGCGGGATAGATCAATTTCTAAATTAAATCCTGTCTCTGCGTACCTCATTTTTTTTCCCCTTTTAGATTACCTGAATCCGTGGCATCTGTATCAATCGGTGCGAATGATTTTGACGCGCTTGCCCACCCAATCCGAAGGGAGGTAGACCCGGCCGGTGTTCCCGCTCGGTTTGACTTCCTTTTCGACCATCTCTACCCCGAAGACCCTGAATTTGGCCTTGGGGGAGATGTCGGAATCTTCCGTCTTCCCGCTGGCCTCTTTCAGATCGGTTTCTCTTTTCAAGGCGACCATATTTTCCCTAAATTGGCGGAACACGATGATTTCCGTTCGGCCATGTCCACGGGTGGGTACCGGCCGAATTCCCGACGACGGGCGGGTGGCTCGTTAAAGCTATTGGAATTGTTTATGATTTTATTGACAATCGGCATCGGCCCGCAGGTCGGGACGGTGCGTTCACAGCTATAAATTAACTACAATTTAGCTATAAAGTAGCTTATAGGGAGTTCCCCAATATTTGTCAAGGAAAAAAATCATCGAACGGGATATGCAAAATCCGGAGATCAACCAGGGATAAGTCAAATTAAAAGCTTGGTATTTATTGTGAATCATCACTTTTCCTCGGCAAGCATTTTCGCCATGAGAGCTCCCATCCCTTGAAAGCGCATTTTCTTTGTCCCCAAATTTTCCAGACTCTCGAGAAAAGCCTGGGCCGAAGGTGAAAGCGGTTGATTCTTAAGGTAAGCAATACTGACATCTAAAAAGATCGGTTGGTTTTTCAAAGGGACCGTGGCCAATTTCCCTTCTTGAATTTCGACCGCCGCGGCCTCTTTCACCAGAAATGAGATCCCTTCTCCGTGTTGAACCAGCAGCTTGATAATTTCGGCATCCCCGGTTTCCATCAATATGTTGGGTTCGCAATCATTTTGCGCGAATAAAACATCTACCAGTTTACGGCTCCCTGAACCCGGATCTTTCATGATAATGGGCTCATCGGCAATTTGGTGAAAACTTAGCGTGTCTCTATTTGCCAGAGGGTGGTTCGGCGACATGATGAGCACCAGTTCTTCCTGGCTGAAAGGAATGAAGGCAATATTTGGATTCTCTTCGGCTTTAGCGATAATCACGACTTCGTTTTTCAAATCAATCAGGCTCTGAATCATATCCGAAGAGCTGCCTTCATCCAGATGTATTTTGATATGGGGGTGCGCGTTGCGAAATCCGGTGAGCAAAAAGGGCATAAAATAGCGGGCATAGGTTCTGGCCGAGCCCAGTCTCAAACTGCCTTTTTTTAATTTCTTCATCTGCTCGACGGCACCCTCTATTTTTTGCTCATACTCAAAGATTTTCCTGGCGTAGTTAAACAGGGTTTGGCCTTCAGCTGTGAGCTGGAGGTTGCGTCCTTTTTTTTTAAAAAGCTTCAGTCCGCAATTATCTTCAAATAGCTTTACCTGGGCGGTAACCGCCGGCTGGCTGACAAATAACTGCTTGGCCGCCAGGCTGACGTTCTGGCATTTTGCAACCTGGTAAAAGGCTCTGAGCTGGTTTAAATTAATCATAAATTCAGCCCTTTTTCTAACCGAAGCTTAAAATTACCTGAATCCTGCTTCGCGTTCGGATAATAGTCATAGAATAATCGAAAAATGGCCTATCATAAAAGAATTCGCAAGACAAGTTCTCGTAAAGAGGGTTTTATGAATGCAAACAACGCCTCTAATTTTAATGGGTCGCCCTGCAATCCGCCGGAGGGGGACAGGGTAATCAAGTGAAGGCGCATAACACTTTCTTCTTTCTTTCCGCTCAGAAAGCTGTTACGCTCCGGCAACATTATTCCCGATTTTTTTATTGCATGCATATTCCACAGGCCCACTAATGTAAACTTTGGGGGAAAAACATGAACAAGAAATTTATTATTATCGGCTGCGGGCTGATCGCTGTTTTATTACTGTGGTCCGGAGTTTCAATCTATCCTGACTGGCTGTGGTTTGAAAATCTGGGCTTTTCGCCTGTTTTCTGGACCATGCTTTTGAGCAAATTCGGTTTTGGTTTGATCATATGGGTGCTGCTGATTTTGATGATAGGCCTTAACGTTTACATCGCCAGCCGGTTTAACCCCAGCCGCGGATCCGGCCTGGGCATTAAAGCTGCCGACGATTATGTGGCCCAACTGGGTCTTTCAGGCAGTTCGTTAAATTCAATTTTGATCGCTGCAATTGTGATTCTCAGCCTTTATATTGCCTCACAGGGTTCCCACCAATGGCATCTGCTCCTGCGCTATTTTTATCAACACCCTTTTGGCAGCACGGATCCTATTTTTGACCGCGACATCGGCTTTTATCTGTTTTCGCTTCCGTTGCTGGAATTCGTCCGCAACGGCCTGGTCGTTCTTTTTGTTTTATCCGGTCTGGTTACAGCAGGCTGGTATCTGAAAAATGGCGCCCTTCAAATCGAAGGAGAATTCACTCAAACACAGGGCGCTCCGCCTTCATTTCCGAAGATATCGGTTGCCCCCAAAGCCAAACAGCATCTTATTTTCCTGGGCGGAATCATCGTTATACTTTTGGCCTGGGGTTTTCACCTGAAAGTATATGAACTTCTGTACTCGACCCAGGGACCTGCTTTCGGTGCCAGCTTTACCGATGTCCACGTCAAGCTCTGGGCCTATAGATTTCTGATAGTTGTCACCCTGGGCTTTGCGCTGGTCCTGTTTCTGAACGCCTTTCAATTCAGACTGAAGTTACTATTGCTCAGTGGCGCCATTTGGATTGGAGCGATCCTGGTGTTCGGAGCGCTGTTTCCTCTCATGGTACAAAAATTTGTGGTCAAGCCCAATGAATTGGCCAAAGAATCACCCTATATTGGTTACAACATTGATTATACCCGCAAGGCCTATAATCTGAATAATATTAAAGTGGTCGATTTTGATGTTAAAGACAGATTAAGTGCAAATGAACTCGAAAAGCATGATGCAACCATCCAGAATATCAGGATCTGGGATGAGCGCCCTTTACTTCAAACCTACAGGCAGATTCAAACCATACGGCTTTATTACAATTTTAACAATGTAGACGTTGATCGCTACCTCATTGATGGCCAATACCGGCAGGTTATGCTGGCTGCCCGGGAGTTGGATGTTAATCAGCTTCCGCGCCAGGCAAATACCTGGGTCAACCGGCATCTCATCTACACCCATGGCTACGGATTGGCCTCGAGCCCGGTCAATGAAGTCACCAGCGAGGGACTGCCCCGCCTCTTCATCAAAGATCTGCCGCCCTCATTTGTGCCGGATCTGAGGGTCGAACGTCCCGAGATCTATTATGGAGAAAAAACGGTTGAGTATGTTCTTGTAAAAACGAAGACCGAGGAATTTGATTACCCCAAGGGCGACAAGAATGTCTATACCATCTATCAGGGAAAAGGCGGCGTCCCCATCAAATCGTTTTTTAGAAGACTTTTATATGCCATAGAATTTTTAGATCCGCAGATATTATTCACCACCTATATCGGGCCGGAGAGCCGGATCATGTATAACCGCCGAATTGGCAGGCGCACCCGTTTAATCGCGCCTTTTCTTGATTACGACGGCGATCCGTATATGGTCGTCTCCGGGGGCAAACTCTATTGGATTCAAGACGCTTACACGACCTCTGATATGTATCCTTATTCGAGCCGATCTTCGGGTCATTTCAATAACAAAGCGCTGAACTACATCCGTAATTCCGTAAAGGCCACCATCGATGCCTATAACGGTAATGTGGTTTTTTACATTGTTGATGAAGAGGATCCGATTATTAAAACCTACGCCCGGATATTCCCGGACCTGTTTAAGCCGTTCACTGAGATGCCTGATGATTTGAAAAAACACATTCGGTACCCCAAGGACCTCTTTAGAATCCAGGTGGGAACCTACACGAAATATCATATGGAAGATGTCCAGGTATTCTATAATCAGGAAGACCTCTGGCAAATTCCGGATGAGTTGTATGGTGACAGCCGACAGGAAATGGAGCCTTACTATATCATTATCAAACTGCCCGAAGGGGAGAAAGAGGAATTTCTTCTGATGCTGCCTTTCACGCCTGCCGCCAAGGACAATATGATTGGCTGGCTGGCGGCCAGAAGTGATCTGCCCAACTACGGAAACCTGTTGGTCTACAAGCTGCCCAAAGAGAAACTGGTGTACGGACCGATGCAGATTGAAGCCCGGGTGGACCAGCAAACGGATATATCACGGGAGTTGAGCTTATGGGGTCAAAGAGGCTCCAGGGTTATCAGGGGCAATCTGCTGGCAATCCCGATCAGTGATACCTTTATCTATGTGGAGCCGGTATACCTGGAAGCCAAACAGGAAGAAAGCGAAACGCCTGCAACCGCCGCACCCCAACAAAAAGGCCTTCTAAAATCCCGCAAAGGCGCCGGCTCCGCTGCTTCTAGAAAGGAAAAATTATTAACGGCGGCCTTACCCGAATTAAAACGGGTGATCGTCGCTTTTGGCAATCGCTTAATTATGGAGGATAATCTTGACCGGGCCTTAAGCGCTGTGTTGGGTGAGCAAATCTATGCGAAAGAGTCGATCTCCCCATCCATTCCCCGGGATCGGGATACGACTCAACTCGGCGCGTTGGCGCTGGAACACTACAATAAAGCCAAAGATCACCTGCGCCAGGGAAATTGGACTGAATACGGCCGAGAGCTGGAAAACCTGGAGAGAATTCTGACAGAACTTTCGCGTCTAACGATAGAAAAATAGCGTAACTCTGATCAATAAGAATGGTAGCCTTAAGGATGCCAAAAATTCTTGAAGGTTTCAGCCCTGGAGTATTGGGGAAGATATCAATTCCTTAGCCATTACTCCATCACTCCAATGCTCCAATAATTTAAAACTAATTGATAGTGAAAGGAACAATGGGCTGTATTTAAATGCCCTCGGAAACGCAGTCTTCATTGGAACTCATTTATTTATTTGCCTGCGCTGCGCAAGGATCCGGGTCATCAACATACCGATGCCCATCGGGTGCATATCCTCAGACTTCAGTCTTCTGAGCGTCTCCACAAAGGCATTGGCCGGCGCGGACAGGGTTTGATTTTTGAGGCAGGCAATGCTTACATCCAGATAGACCTTCGGACCCGTTAAGGGAACCTCAGCCAGTTTTTTCTCTTTAAGCTCCGCGGCCACCGCTTCCCTTACCACAAAAGATACGCCCTCCCCGCGCTGTACCAGCTGTTTGATAAATTCCGTATTGCTGGTTTCCATCAGGATGTCGGGTGTGCAACCTTCTTTCTGAAATAAGGCTTCCACCAGTTTACGCGTGCCGGATCCCTTCTCCTTCATAATAAACCGCTCTTCCGCCAGGTCACCGAACGGTATCGATTTCCTTTTGGTAAAAGGGTGTTTGCGCGGCACGATCACGGCCATCTCTTCCTGACTGAAAGGCATAAAATTTATTTCCGGGTTATCTTCTGCTTTGGCAATCACAGCCACCTCGATCTTAAAATCGAGCAGGCTGTGAATCATATCCAGCGAGCTGCCCTCGTTTAGCTGAATTTTGATCTTGGGATAGTTTTGCCGGAATGTGGTGATCATCAGAGGCATGAAATAGCGGGCATAGGCCTTGGTGGTGCCCAGGCTGAGAACACCCCGCTTGAGTTCGCGCATATCGTCGATGACGTTTTCGATTTCTTTTTCATATTTAAAAATTCTTTCGGCATATTCAAAAAGTGAGCTGCCTTCGTGCGTCAGGTAGATCCGGCGCCCTCTTTTCTTGAACAGCTTCAGATTACAAAATTCTTCGAAGGATTTAACCTGGGCGGTAATCGCAGGCTGCGTAATAAATAGATCATTGGCGGCAGCCGTAAAATTCAGGTTTTTGGCGGCATAATAGAAGACCCGCAGTTGATTAAAATTTAACATGGTTTTCAATAATTCGTGTTCGGAATCGGTTATTGGGTATTTGCTGCCTGTTACTTAACTTTTTTTTATACCTTTAATCAACCCATAAATAAAACTTATGAATAGCATAAAAATAATTGGTTTGACAGCTTGGATTTAATCCTTCATAAGATACCAAAAACTATCTAAAAAAAGGCAAGTTACCAATTAACGTTAAACGCATTTTTTTTGATCGCCCGGTTCTTTTATTTCTTTTCAGGCTACTGCGCGTGCACCGATGCTGGTTCTAAATTTAATGCAGAGATCCAGTTCCTCCGACCTAAAGCCTTTAACCCAATCTTTACTTTATAATACGCTTTTCAAGGCATTTTTAAACCCACCACCGAAAGGAGGAAGAAAATGGCTGAAAACGCAGGAAGATTCCCGGATCCCCACGAGTTTCAGGTTCCTGCCGAACTCGAAGGCTGGGAAGAAATGTATCCCGCCCACCATCTGTTTTCCGAGGACAGAGCAGATTGGGAAAAAGCTCAATTCTGGTACCAGGACAAAATCCACGCTCCGGAACCCATGCCGCCCCTGGATTTAATTTTCCAGGAAGCCTGGCAGATCGCCTTGGCACAGTACACCACCCGCGTATTTTGTATTCCTCCGGCCCAGGGAATCGCTCAACGTATGATGGGATGTTACATGTACATCTGTGCCATCGCGCCCCCACCGGAAGAAATCATCGCTGAGAAAGCCGGGCATTTTGAAAAACGGGTGTTTTATGTTTTCGAACATTATGATGAGCTCTGGGACAAATGGCTCGGCAAGTTTAAAGCGCTTGGCGAAGAAATGGCCGCAGTGCAAGTCCCTTCGGAATTGCCGAAATTTGTTCCCGATGATCAGGTTCTGCCGGCACCGACCGGGGTGTACGACAGTTACTTTTTGATCGAGGCCTTTGATAAACTCGTCAACCAGATGTTCAAAGGCTGGCAGTATCATTTTGAAATGCTGAACCTGACTTACCTGGCCTACCTCATGTTTGCCGATGTGGCCCGCAAGCTCTTTCCCGGTATCAGTGAAAGCGCCATCGGGAAAATGGTCGCCGGCGCCTATGTGTCCATGTTCAGGCCCGAAGAAGAGCTGTGCCGCCTTTCCAAACTGGCAGCTTCTGCCAAGGAAGTTTCCGCTATTCTCAAAAGTGACCAAGCGGTGGAAGACAAGATCGCTGAACTTCAAAAAACAGAAGATGGCAAAAATTGGCTGGCAGAGTATGAAAAAGCCAAAGATCCGTGGTTTTATGTGTCCTGCGGCAGCGGTTGGTTTCATTATGAGGGCAGCTGGCTGACCGATCCGAACATACCCTACAGCTATATTAAAGGTTATGTCGAACGGCTGGAAAGTGGTGAAAACATCGAACGCTCGCTGGATGAGATCGAAAAACAAAGAGATGAAATTGTGGCCGAGTATCAAAAACTGATCAAGACCGACGAAGATCGTAAGTCCTTTGATGATGCCTACAACACGATTCGAACGATTTACCGTTACGCCGAAGACCATCTGTTCTGGGTTGAGCATTGGTTCCACACCATCTGGTTCGATAAAATAAGAGATTTCGGAAAGCTGCTGGTCGACAGCGACATGCTAAATGAGGTCGATGACATTTTCATGTTTAACCGCTATGAAATTCCACAGCTGCTGACCGAGGTTTCAACCGGCTGGGCCCTGGGTGTGGACATCCCCATGCGCGGAATTTACTACAAATCCAAAGCCGAAAAGCGCAAAAAAATCCTCGAGGCCGCCCGTGAGTGGAACCCAATCCCGGCGCTGGGAGTTCCACCGGAAGAAGTGGCCGAACCCTTTACCATCATGCTGTGGGGCATCACCACCGATAAGGTCAAGGAATGGCTCAAAGGCGTCGACGCAACCCAAACCGAAGATGTCTCTGAAATCAAAGGTTTTGCCGCATCGGCCGGAGTCGTCGAGGGCCCGGCCCGTGTGCTGAAACTGCTCAAAGACATTGTGAATTTGCAACCCGGTGAGATCCTGGTATGTCCGTCCACCAATCCATCCTGGGCACCTGTGTTTACCAAAATCAAGGCTGCGGTGACCGACATCGGCGGCCTGACCAGCCATGCCGCCATTGTCTGCCGCGAATACGGTGTGCCGTCTGTTACCGGCACCGGGGTTTCCACCCAGGTGATTAAAACCGGTGATATTCTCAAAGTCGACGGCGACACCGGGGTGGTCGAAATCGTGAAACGGGCCGGATAACCGCTTTAGACGGTTTTCCTGAAAAGCTTTACCTCTGTGGTGTAACGCTATGCCGCAAAAGAAAGCCTCCATTTTGAAACCCCCTCCCTGAAGGAGGGGGTTTCAGATGGAGGGGATCCAAGGATGCCGATATGGATTATATCCTGGAATTTGAAAAACTGGATAAAGATTCACTGCCCATCGTCGGGGGCAAAAATGCCAGCCTGGGCGAAATGATCAAGGCCGATATTCGGGTTCCGCCCGGATTTGCGGTAACCACCGACAGCTATTTATTGTTCATCACAGAGGCCGGTATTAAGGACAGAATTCTCGGATTGGTATCAGATTTAAACCCCGATGATGTCGCGGCCCTCAACAAGACCAGTGCCGATGTTCAGCAGTTGATTAAAAAGACGGCCATACCCGAACCGGTGGCCAGGGCCATCGAAGACGGCTATTCGCAGCTGTGCAGCAAATGTGCCGTCGAAGCCATCCCGGTGGCGGTGCGCTCAAGTGCGACGGCCGAAGATCTGCCGACCGCCAGCTTTGCCGGCCAGCAGGATACCTACCTGTGGATTCAGGGAGCAGATCAGGTTATTACAAACGTTCAGAATTGCTGGGCCAGTTTATATACCCCGCGGGCCATCGCCTACCGCATCAAAAACGACTTTCCCCACGAAAAAGTGCTGATCAGCGTGGGGATTCAGAAAATGGTCAATTCAAAGGCGGCCGGAGTTATGTTTACGCTGAATCCGACGGATGGCGATATATCCAAAGTGGTCATCGAAGGCAGCTGGGGGCTGGGGGAAACCGTGGTCTCCGGTTCAGTCAACCCGGATAAATTTGTGGTCGATAAAGTCATGCTGGAAATTAACGAACGAACCGTGTCCACCAAACACATCGAATGTGTTTATGATCTTGAAAAAGGCGAGGTGGTTAACGCCGATGTCGACGAAAATATGCAGTGCACCTGCTGTCTGGCCGACGATGAAATCAAAGCACTCGTCAGAGCCGCCAAAAATATCGAAAACCATTATGGCCGACCCATGGATATCGAGTGGGCGATTGATAAAGATATTTCCTTTCCGGAAAACATGTTTATCGTCCAGGCACGACCGGAAACGGTCTGGAGCCAGCGCAAAACCGAATCGGTCATCGGCAAAAAGACCGGTCGCCAGCTATTGATGGAACAGGCCATGAAACGAATCAAAATACCGTAAGGAGGAAATGTTTTATGAAAAGTATGAGGGATTTTATTGCCAAAGGAGAAGAAACGGGTCTGTGCAAACGGATCAGCGCCGAAGTAGACTGGAACCTGGAATTATCGCATATCGCCAAACTAAATGAAGAGCAAAGCGGCCCGGCTCTGGTCTTTGATAACGTCAAGGATTATGATACACCGGTCATCACCAGTGTATGCACCACAACCCAGAGACTGGCCTTGATCATGGGGATGCCTCTCGAATCCACCCTTGTGGATATTTATGAGGAATGGGCCAAACTGGGTGAAAACCTTACCCCCCCCAAGACGGTGGACGCTTCGAATGCACCCTGTAAGGAAAACATCCTGACCGGTGATGATATCGATCTTTTCAAATTTCCGGTTCCCCAGTGGTACCCCCTGGACGGCGGGCGCTATATCGGCACCGCCCATTTTATCATCAGCAAAGATCCTGAGACCGGATGGGTAAATCTGGGAACCTACCGCAGCCAGCTTTTTGAGAAAGACAAGATGGGCACGCAGTTCATCAAAGGCAAACACGCCGACATCATGCTGAAGAAATACCAGGCCATGGGCAAACCCATGCCGGTGGCTTCCGTTATCGGGTGCGACCCGCTGCTTTTTATCCTGGGCGCAGCCCGGATTTCGGCCTTTACATCGGAATATGATGTCGCCGGGGCGTTGCGGGGCGAAGCCGTCGAGGTGGTTCCGGGGGAAACGGTGGATCTTCCCATACCGGCCCAGGCTGAAATCGTAATCGAAGGTGAAGTGGATGCCGACAAATTTATGGAAGAAGGACCCTTTGGCGAATATACCGGCTATTATTCCGGAGTGGGGACGGACCCGCGCAATTATATCGATGTCAAATGCGTTACCCACCGAAACAATCCTATTTTATGGGGTACCACCGTGGGCAGAGCCGTCACCGATACCCATATGACCATGGCGCTTTCATACGGCGCGACCCTGTGGCAGCAGCTGCTGGCCATGAAAATACCCGGCTTAAAAGCCGTTTACTGCCCGCCGGAAGGTTCGGGACGATTTCTGGCCATCATTTCCATGAAGCAGATGTATCCGGGACATGCCGATCAGGTTCTGACCGCGGCCATCTCAACCGAAATGGGCGCCTATGGATTGAAAACGGTTATCGTGGTGGATGAAGATATTGATCCATGGGATATTCCCCGGGTCATGTATGCGCTCAGTTTCCGATTCCAGCCCAACCGCTCCCAGGTTATCAAGCGCGGCAGATCAACGCCTCTGGATCCATCCCTTCCGATCGAGGCTAGAGAAATTACGGGCCGGCTTCTGCTGGATGCGACCATCCCCTATGACTGGAAAAACAAGCCCATTCCCATAGAGCTGGATAAGGAAATGGTTGAAAGGGTTAAAGGGAGATGGTCGGAGCTGGGGCTTTAGAATTAAAGCCGCTGGGCTTAAATCATCCGCAGATTACGCAGATTCACGCAGATTAAGAAGTTAAATTTATCACGAGAGCACGAAACAAAAGAAACACGAAATAAAAAAATTTAAAATCGATTTAAACGAAAATTACAGGTTTGTTTTCGTGCTTTTAAACTTTCGTGCTTTCGTGATTAAATACTAAGTGTAATCTGCGCTGATCTGAGATAACTGTGGATATTAATTTGCAGAGAATACAATGAGAGGGGCCTACGAAGATGTCCGAAAATGAACCATTGGACGGCAAACGTGTTCTGGCCGTCGATGATGAGCAAGATATTCTGGATACCCTGGTCGACTTACTTCCCCAGTGCGAGGTTGTGCAGGCACTTTCATTTGAGGAAGCGAAAAAGCTTTTGGAGTCCCAGCACTTCGATCTTGCCATTCTGGATATTATGGGGGTTGACGGCTACGGATTGCTGGACATTGCGACCCGCAAAAACATACCGGCGGTCATGCTGACAGCGCACGCCTGGAGCCCGGATAACCTTGTGCGCTCAATCAAAGAAGGAGCGGTCTCTTATCTACCCAAAGAAGAGCTGGCGCATATTAGCGATCATCTGAATGATGTCTTGACCGCTAAAAAAGAAGGCCGCAGCCCCTGGGATTCCTGGCATGAACGCTTTCCGACCTCATATTTTGAGCGAAGATGGGGAGCCGCCTGGAAGGATAACGACAGAGAATTCTGGGATACGTTTAAAGCCAGTCTTAAAAAAAGACCAAAAAAATGATGGGATTGAATAAAAATGGCTAAAAAAACAATTTTGATTATTGCGAATCTGGATACGCGTGGGGCCGAGTTCAAAATGGTCAAGGAACTCATCGAGTCCAAGGGCCACAATGCCTTGCTGCTGGATTTCAGCATGGAGCAGGAACCCTTTTTCACGGGTGATATCACCTGCGAAGAGGTTGCCGGCGAAGGCGGTCTCACCATAGAAGCGGTACGTGAATTTTATCGAACCGAACGTGAAAAGGCGACTGAAAATCAGATACGGGGCGCGAAAAAAATTGTTCGGCGCCTGATGGAAGAAGGCAAGGTGCATGGTGTGCTGGGCGTCGGCGGGGGGACGGCATCGCTGGTTGCCACCAGTGTCATGCGTTCCCTGCCTTTTGGAATGCCCAAGCTGATGGCATCGAGCATGGCGGCCCATCCCAAATACGTGGGCCAGTATGTGGGCACCAAAGACATCACCATGCTGAATACCGTGGTTGATGTGGTCGAAATAAATCCAATCCTAAAAACCCAGCTCATCAATGCGGTCGGGGCCATATGCGGTATGGTCGAGTTGTCGCCCGGCTGGAAAGCCGAATTTGAAAAGCCGGTGGTGGCCATTACCAGCTTCGGTTTTGCGGAACGCAGCGTGGAACCTGCCATCCATTACCTGCGCGACAAGGGTTATATACCGGTCCCCTGTCATGCCCAGGGCAGAGGAGACCGGGCCATGGATGAACTTATACGCGATGGCTGGTTTAATGGCGTCATCGATCTGGTCAGCCGGGGTATTGTTGAACAGATGCTGGATGGCAACTGCGCCGCCGGTGACGACCGTTTGCTGGCTGCCGGTGAATCCGGTGTCCCCCAGGTTGTGGCACCTTCAGGGCTGGACATGCTCAGTGTCGGCGGCCGACCGGAGCTGTTGGAACGTTATAAGGGAAGGCCTCAGGCGGTAATTGATAAGCTCAGAATTGAGGTCAGAACCAGTGCGGAGGAGCTGCAGCAGGCCGCTCGAATCATTGCGGATCGGTTAAACGCCTCCAAGGCACCCTGCGCCGTCCTCATTCCATTAAAAGGCTGGAGCTCCCTTGACAGGGAAGGAGGGCCTCTTTATGATCCCGAGGCCGACCGCGCATTTACCGAAACACTTAAAAAACAGCTTAATGCCGACGTACCCGTCGTAGAAGTGGATCTTCATCTGAATACGCCGGAGTTCGGCAAAGAGGCCGTCGAGCTGTTTCATCAACTTTTTAACAAAGCTGTTCAATAAACCGCTATCAAGCGAAAACACTCGATGTCCGTGGTCAGTTGTTCGCTGTCCGTTGTCGAAAAAGTGAAGTTCTAGTCGACATGATTTTACAAAAATGCCCGGTGGAATTTTCATCACCTAAGAAATAAGCTATAATGATTGTAGAATGACTCAGCCAAGTTTAGAAAAGGGTTTTTATTCCCGCGAAGCGGGATGATGGTTTTGTTCGGCCAGGTCGGCGAACAAAAGGTCTGCGTCTGTCTGCGTGAGTCTGCGGTTAATTAAATTTACGCGATTGAACCTTTACGGTAAATAATAAATAAAGGACATAAATATGGCGAAACGTATTGTAGTGGGCATCTCCGGTGCCAGTGGTGTCACCTACGGTGTTCGAATACTGGAATTGCTGCGGGAAACGGAATTTGAAACCCATCTGGTTATCTCCAACGCCGGCAGATTAAACATCGAAATCGAAACCCGCTATACACCCGATGAAGTTGAAGCCATGGCGGATTTTACTTATGATCATACAGATATGGCCGCATCACTTGCCAGCGGCTCTTTTCTGACCGAAGGCATGGTGGTGATTCCCTGCACCATCAAATCGCTGTCCGGTATTGCCAACGCATACAATGAAAATTTATTGGTGCGGGCTGCGGATGTAACTTTAAAAGAAAAGCGCAAGCTGGTTCTGGTGGTCCGGGAAACCCCTTTGCACCTCGGGCATCTTCGCTTGTTGACCCTGGCCGCCGAAATGGGAGCCCACATACTGCCGCCGATGCCGTCATTTTATCACAAACCCAAGACCATTGACGATATTATCGATCAAACCATCGGAAAGGTATTCGACTACATCGGCATAAAACACGATCTTTTCAAACGCTGGGGGGAAGCGGGGCAGAAACCGAAGCGCCGTGACGGTCGCTTAAAAAAGGTGAAAATAAAATAGACCGACTCCCCTACCCGCCTTCAGTGATTGAGGTGCAGCGCTTTGGGCATTGATGTGTTTTCTTTTAATTTTACCTATTCTGCAATTTCAAACATGTCTTTTGATGCGCCGCAAACCGGGCAAACCCAGTCATCGGGAAGCGCCTCAAATGAGGTCCCCGGATCGATACCATTATCCGGGTCGCCTTCTTCCGGATTGTATAAATAACCACATACCGTACATTCATAGGTTTCCATAGATTCATCCTCCTTGGGGTCTGGGTTACGGCATCATTCATATGATTTGAAAGCGCTGATGTTAAACCAATTTTATTCCTTTTCGTCAAGCGGTTTGCAAATTCCAATTTGGAGCCTAAATTATGCCCCGCCTTGCAGGATGAAGTCTGCAACTTTATGACATCAATGGGCTTCTCGTGTAAATGGATGAAATTCTTTCCCGTCAAAGATCTTTTTGTTCAATAAATCGAAAAAGCCCCAGTCCGCAGATAACAACAATAATAATGACAATCCAATGATGAACGCCTAAAATTTGAGGCAATGTGATCTTGCCAAAATCGCCCCAGGCAAGTATGCTTTTCTTCAATAATGGAAATGCTTCTGCAAAAATCGCCGCACCCGCGATCATGCCCAAAATTCCCCACAACGCATCCCATCTCCCTTCGCCCAATGCGCCGGCTGATGTTCCCGGGCAATATCCCAGCAGCCCCCAGCCAAACCCAAAAATCAGCCCGCCGATAATGTTGCCGCCCAGGTTCGTCGATTTTATAGATAGTTTGACCAATCCAAAATCAAGCAAAAGATATACACCGACCATACCAACCAAAATACTGGAAACCATGAACTTAATTATGGTCATATCGATCAGCCTCAATGCGCCGATTTGCTTGTCGTAACGAATAACCCGTGCTTTTTGAAGAAAGAATCCAAATAAGATGCCGGTAACCAATCCGTAAATTAATGCAGTCATCTGCGTTCACCTCCTCCGTAAAGGATTCTGGCCATAATGATGCCACCGATAAAAAAGCAAATCAAAGCAACAAACCCGCTGACTGCCAGCTGAAGCGTACCGCTCAGCCCGTGACCGCTCGGTCAGCCATCGGCCAGGCGTGCGCCAAACATGGCTGCCAGACCGCCTGCAAAAGCAACCACACCGCGTTTCACCCGGCTGGATCCGAATCGCGATTGCCACATCGCCGGTACGGCCTGCCATTTAAAACTGGCGGAAGTCTTGGCCGCGATAAACGATCCGATTAAGATACCCACCACGAACATCCACTGCCAGTCAATTTTAGGTGTCTCCTGGATAAAATAATCCATCTTGGCCACGCGCTCGGCACTGAATACTTCCTCAATCATACCGGCGCTGCGGACGAATGAAGTGGAAGCCCCAAAATACTTGCCGGCAAGCCACACAGATAAAATCATGACCAAGCCGGTTAAGGCGCCGGCCAGATACGGGCTCCAGCCCCGATCTTTTTGTTGGTCCTTCATTTTCGCCTCCTTTTGGCTCAGCGCGGATTGCGATATAAATTTAGTCGCCGGAATAACTTTTTCAGAAGATCGGCTATTCAAACACGCGCTTGGAAAAATTCCGCTTAAAATGAATTTCAGTAAAATGTCACAGCGCGAAAGCGCTTCGGGATGGTTATTCTGATGGCTCCCAGCAGAACGGGTGTTCTACTGGGAGTAAGGTATGCAGAATTTGAGGCTCATTTTTTGAGCATCTCACCAGAGAAAGGAAATGAATTTTGAATGCTGCAAAATCTGTATACTGCAATTAAAGCCATAAAGCAAATTTAGATTTAATGCGCTGAGGCAAAATAAAGCGTATAATTTTACCAGATTAAGGAACATCTCTGACCTATTCAAGATTTAGTACACGGTTATTTTATGATTGACAAAAAAAAATGTTTTATTTATCATCATTCATAAATGAGATTACTATTCGCATATATGAACAAAGCTCCTATACATGGTTAAATCCGCGGATCGATCCCTTCAGATATTAGAGTACGTTGCTGCTGCCAGAGACGGTCAGAGCCATAAGAACCTTTCACGATCTCTGAGCATCCCCGGAAGCAGCCTGTCGGCACTGCTTGCCACTTTAGTCTCGCGTGAATATCTGAGCTTTGACGCAGTTACCCGGCGATACAGGATCGGGCCGGAGATCCTTCATCTTGCTGGTCGTTATCTGGCCAACTTCGATATCGTTCGGCTGGGCGCACCTATTCTCAAAGCGCTTGTGACTTCTACCTGTGAATCCGCACTCATAGCGATTCACAGGCAAAATAAAATTCAGGTTGTTTCTAAAGAACTTTGTTCTGAATCCATTCAACAAATGATTGATGTTGGTGAAAGAGCACCTTTATATGCTACTGCCGCAGGGAAGGCCATCCTTGCTTATTTTAGTGAAGAAGAGTTAAAACGCTATCTGGCTTCGGTTAAACTGGAACCACTTACCTCAAAAACGATCACGAGCAAAAAAGTCCTGACGCGGCAGCTCAGGCAAATCAGTGCCGGCGCTATTGCATACAGCATGCGCGAAAATGATGAGCATATTATTGCCATGGCAGTGCCGATATTTGATTTACATCGGACAGTGACGGCATCGATAACGGTTCCGGTGCCCGTCGTAAGGTTTAGTAAAAATAAAGAGAAAATAATCGAGCCGGCACTACGAGAAGCGGCTGAATCCCTTTCACATCAGCTGGGCTTTGAAGGGAGGTAGACACCTAGTGTTGTGCCCCGCAAGTAATTTACAAAACACGGCTTTATTTTAGGATTCTTGCTACTGGCTGCTGGCTTCTTGCTTCTGGCCGACCCAGAGATAATCAGCAAGTGACCAGCTGCCAGGAGCCAGCCGCCAGTGACCAGAAACCTGTAAAGAACTCAACAGAGCTAAAAATTACACACGGCTTTTGTAACATTTTTATGGGACACAACGATAGAAGGCACGTTTTCTATCTGCATAGGAGGTAACCATGAGGACCCATCGCGAAATTATTGACGGCTGGCATCCTTTCACCCGGGAGGAAATAGACCGGTATGTCGCTGCAGGGTTCTGGCGCAACCGGACATTGTGTGACCTGCTCGAGCGCAACGCCAATATCTTCCCCGATAAATTGGCCTTTGCCGATGATGACAAGGCGGTGACCTGGAAGGAATTGTATGAAAAATCAAACCGCATGGCCATGCACCTCAAAAACATCGGCGTTGGGTATGGGGACTTTTTTGTCCTTCAGACGGTCAATGTGATAGAATTCATTTTTCTCTTTTTCGGATTGAATCGAATCGGTGCCGTACCCATAATGTGCCTCCCCCGCCACCGCAAGCTTGAAGTCAACCATATAATCGGGCTCCACCGTGCCCGCGGGATCTGCGTAATGGGAGCTGAGAAGTTCGATTATGTGCAAATGGTGGAGCAAATAAAGGACGCCCATCCCTATCTAGAGGTCTTTATGGTCGCCGAAGGAAAGTCCGCGCAGGGGTGGCTGAGCCTGGAAGCGCTTCTGGAGCAACCCATTGAAGCCGAAGTTCCGGCAAACTATCTCGATGACGTCAAGCCGGATCCCAATGACATATGCTGTGAGCAACTTTCGGGCGGAACAACCGGTCTGCCCAAGGGTATACCCAGAACCCACAATGATTACATCTGCCAGTTCGAGGGGTATGCCAGATTGGCCGGATATACCCAGGAGTCCGTGGCCCTCATTGCGATTCCGGTTGAACACAATGCCGCCTTCACCGACATGACCGGCCCGGCTCTGTTCATGGGCGCCAGCGTCGTGATGACAAAATCACCCCGTCCACAGGAAAGCTTTGAGCTGATCCAAAAATATGGTGTCACCCACACCCTGTTGATCCCCGTTCAGGTAACCTACTGGAAGGATTCTCAGACGCTGCGGGAAACATATGATCTTTCCACCCTGCGCGTTATGGGTGTGGCGGCTCAAAAGGTAAAACCCGAGCTTGCCGAGTGGTGCCTGACAGAATTGGGTGTGGATTTGGTCAATCATTTTGGAATGGCCGAGGGTCCGTTGATCTGCAATCGGTGGGACAGTCCCAAAGAACCTCAAATGTATACGGTGGGCTACCCGATGTACATGGACCCGTTGGTCGAAATCAAAATTTTCAATGAAAAAAATGAAGAAGTGCAGCAAGGGGAAATCGGCGAGATGGTTGCCAAAGGGTTCCTGAACCTGAGGGGGTATTTTAGAAATCCGGAAGAGAATGAAAAGGCTTTTGACGAAAAGGGTTTCTTTCATTCGGGAGATCTGATGTCGCAAAGGCCTGACGGACGCTTTGTGGTGGAAGGCCGCAAAAAGGATATGATTATCCGCGGGGGCGAGAATGTCTACCCGGAAGCGGTAGAGGACCTGCTGGTAAGGCACCCCAGGGTGCGGTACGTTGCGGTGGTCGGTATGCCGGACGACAAGCTGGGTGAAAAACTGTGTGCTTTTATTCAGCCGGAAGAGGGTCAGACCATCACCTTTGAAGAAGTCCAACGATTTATGGAAGAACAGGGTACCGCCATTTTTCAATGGCCCGAAAGGCTGGAAATTCTCGATGGCTGGCCCCTGACAGGGGTGAACAAGATCGACAAGCGCCGCCTGCGGGTCCTTATCACCGTCAAGCTCTTCCAGGAAGAGGCGATCGATAAGGCCTTTGGCGACGAATATCTCAAACGGGAAAAAATCTGCATCGATGATGTGATATCGGGTAAAGAAGAAATCAAATTAACCAAGATGCCAGCCTAATTGAGCGCACAGCGCTCAATTAGGCGTTATTGGTTATTGGTTAGTGGTTATTGGCATTTGATCGTAACTACATCTTATATTTCAGTAGTGGGTAAGATATAAGATTAGATATTATTCCCTTTAACCCAATAACGAATAACAGATAACGCTCTTTTTGTTTTACCTCAATCGGGGTATAAGCTAAATGAAAACCAGGGAGGGATAATTAATATGCAGGATCACGACTATCGCGTTGTAGGAAAGCCCGTGCCGAGAATTGACGGCAGGGTGAAGGTGACGGGAACGGCGACTTTTGCGGACGACCTGTTCATGCCCAGAATGCTGCACGGAAAGCTGTTGCGGAGCCCCTATGCGCACGCCAAGATCAAGCACATCGACACAAGTAAAGCTGAAAAGCTGCCCGGGGTAAGGGCGGTTATCACGGGAAAAGATTTCCCCGGAATCGTCGTCGGTTTCATGAAGCAGTATGCAGACCGCCCGCCGATTGCCTTTGACAAGGTGCGCCATTATGGGGAAACGGTGGCGGCGGTGGCCGCAGAGGATGAAGACACCGCCGAGGATGCCCTCGATCTCATCGAAGTGACCTATGAGGAACTGCCGCCTGTTCTTAACTGGGAAGAAGCGCTCAAGGAGGGCGCCCCTTTAGTCCATGAGCATGCCAAGAACAATATCGGAACCACCTGCAAGTTCGAATACGGGGATGTGGATGAAGCCTTTAAAACGTGTGATTATGTGCTGGAGAAAAAGTTGGCCACCCAGCGGGTGGCCATCGGTTTTATCGAACCCCACGCGGCCCTGGCCAAGGTAGATGGCTCGGGCAGAATCCTTTTCCAGGGTTCCAAACAAAGTCCCTATATCACCTGGCGGCATCTGGCATGGGGATTGGGCCTACCCCTGGATAAGATCAGAATCGTAAATCCTTACATCGGGGGGGCCTTTTCCGGGAAACACGAAGCCCTGGACCTCGATTTCTGTGCCGTCCGCCTTGCCCAGAAGACCAAACGGCCCGTAAAAATCGTCGTCAACCAGGAGGATATCATCGGCACATACCGCCAACGGCACGAAAAGCATGTGTGGTTGAAGGCCGGCATAAAAAAGGACGGCACCCTGGTGGCCATGGACTGCAAATATATTTCAGATGGTGGTGCCTATCTGAGTGTGGCCGCCCTTAATCTCTACCTGTTCGGGTTGTTTAATGCCCTGCCCTTTCGGGTCCCCAATGTAAGATATGATGCCACACGGGTGTATACCAATCTGCCGGTATGCGGTGCGGTGCGCGGCCAGTCGCAGGTCATCGCGGGTTATGTCTTTAACGCCATGATCGATATGCTGGCCAAAGATCTGGGTATGGATCCCCTGGAAGTCATGCGTAAAAACATCGTCAAGCAGGGTGAAACCCTGCCAAGCGGATCAAAGATCTCCAGCACCGGCCTTGAAAAGGCTATCGATAAGGTGGTCGACGTCATCGGCTGGAAAGAAAAGCAGGCCAAGAAGGTGCCCAACCGCGGAATCGGGTTCGCCTGCGGAGCTCAGATTTCCGGGTGCCGCATGGGGGGCCACTTCGCCTCTTCGGCGGTTGTCAAGATCGGAGAAGACGGAACGGTGCAACTCATCCATGGAGGTACGGAACTGGGGCAGGGATGCGACACGGTCTTTGCCCAGATGACGGCCGAGGTTCTGGGGGTGAATTTTGAAGATGTCCAGATAGAGATGGAAGACAGCCACGACGGTGTTCTGGATTCCGGGATGTTTGGCGACCGCTGCACCACCTGGAGCGGCAATGCGGTGATCGCGGCAGCCGAGGACGCTAAACGCAAGCTGGCCGAAGTTGCGGCGGACATGCTGGAAGCCAAGGCGGAGGATCTGGTTTTCAGAGACCGGAAAATATATGCCAAGGACACCCCGGAACAGTCAATTTCATTTCTGCGGGCGGTGCGTAACGCTTACTATGGTGTGGGCAAATCCCTTTACGGCAGCGGGAGCTGGAGCTTTCCGGGAGCTGAGATTGCCGACTTTTCTCAGGGGTACTGCGAAAAATTTACCCCGTCCTTCAGTTTTGTGGCCCAGGCCGTGGAAGTGGAGGTCGACCCGGAGACCGGCAAAGTCACCCTGCTCAATTCCGTGGCAGCGGACGATTGCGGCCGGCCCATAAATCCACTTCTGGTAGAAGGGCAGATGGATGGCGGCTCGGCTCACATGATCGGCCAGGCGCTTTATGAAATAAGCCTTTATAACAAAAAAGGGGTGCCTTTAACCGGATCTATGCGCACCTATAAGATCCCCACGGCCCTGGATGTCCCCAAACTGAGGAATCACCATGTTTTGGTGCATGATCCTCTCGGCCCCTTTGGTGCCAAGGGCGCCGGGGAAACCTGCACCACCGCAATCATGGCCGCCATCCGCAATGCAATTGAAGATGCAGTCGGGGTTCGGCTGGTTGAACCGCCATTTACACCGGAAAAGGTCTTTGAAGCACTCAGGGCCAAAAAGGAGGGCAAGAAGTGAAGAAATATCCATCCGTAAGAAGGTTACCGAAATTTGACTACGTTGCGCCGCAAACCTTGAAAGAGGCTGTTGATTTCCTTTCGAAGCACCAAAAGGCGGCCGCGCCCCTTGCCGGCGGGACGGACCTGCTCTTAAACATGAAAAGGCGGGCGGTGGTGCCCCAGTATCTGGTCGCCCTTAAAAATATTCCGGAAGTGGACGCAATTACCTATAAAAAAGATCAGGGGCTGCGCATCGGGGCCCTGGCGACGATCCATGCCGTCGAGACCTCCCCGGAGGTCAAACGCGGGTATCCCATTCTCTCCCAGGCCGCTGCCACCCTGGGCTCCATCCAGATTCGGAATCTGGGCACGGTGGTGGGAAATGTGTGCAGTGCCCTGCCCTCGGCCGATATGGTCCCGAGCCTGGTGGCGCTGGGTGCGCAAGTGAAGATCATCAACAGGGCCGAAGAAAAACTGATGCCCGTTGAAGATTTCATCACCAACGTGGGCAAGACGGTTCTGGCTGAGGACGAATTGGTGCAAGAACTGCTGGTGCCCCCCCTGCCCTCCCGTGGCGGCGGTACCTACATCAAGTATGCTCAGAGAGGGGCCAAGGCCCTGGGAATCTGCAATGTGGCCACCTGGATCGCCCTGGATCAGGATACCTGTACCGAAGCCAGGATCTGCCTCGGTGCCGTCGGGCAAACCCCTATCCGGGCTGTTGAAGCCGAGTCAATTCTCAAAGGCAACCCGTTTACACCGGAAACGGTCAAAGCGGCCGCACAAAAGGCTTCCGAGGAGGCCCGGCCGCGGTCATCCCCGTTGAGAGGCTCGGCCGAGTATCGAAAAACAACAGTGGGTGCGTTGACCGAGAGGGCATTGCTCAGTTCCCGGGCCCAAATCGAATAAAGGATAGCCAATGGAAAAATTAATTACCGTACGCGTTATGGGAAAAAAAGAGACCCGACAGGTCACCAGACAGGAAGCCCGCAAAATAATGGAGCAGGTATGGGAGGATCCCATCGGTGGGCTGGTCGCGAATGGCAAAACCCGCCAGGTCATCTGGAAGCTCGATCCGGATGTTGACGAAATCCTCATCATGGAAAAGATGTTTGGTGGCGGTTGATATCGATAGATCAAGGAGGAAGTTTAATGAAACAGCTGATGCGTTTCACCATAAACGGTGAAATTTACGAAGACGAGATTGACGTCCGGCGAACCTTACTCGAGGTCCTCCGGGAGAACTTTGGTCTGACCGGAACCAAAAGGGCGTGCAACGAGGGCGAATGCGGCGTCTGCACCGTGCTGCTCGATGGCAAACCGGTTGCCTCCTGCCTTCTCCTGGCGGTAGAGGCCCAGGACAAAGAAATTCAAACCGTTGAAGGTGTGGCCACCGATGAGGAGCTGCATCCCCTGCAGCAGGCATTCCTGGATCACGGGGCCTTTCAATGCGGATTTTGTACCCCGGGGATGGTGATGACGGCCAAGGGCTTTCTGGCAGAAAACCCGCGTCCTACCGAAGAGGAGATCAGACATGGTATTGCCGGGAATCTTTGCCGCTGTACCGGTTACAACAAATACGTGGAAGCCATCCTGGAAGCAGCTGAGAAAATTCAGGAACAATAGACGCAAGATGTCAATGGTCCTGCCCCAATTCGGGCCGGACACGGCAAAACTTTCCGCAAAAAAAGCCTCCACGGTAAATGGAGGCCTTTTTAAGGTTGATTGATGTCCTCAATAATCAGCGCTTTTCATGGCAATCCGTGCACTGTCGATAAGGGGCCTGGGTCCCCCCTTCCCTGGCCAGCTGCCGGTGGCAACCTTTGCAGTTTTTGTGGTAAGCAATATTCAGCTTGCGGATATTACCGTCCCGCTTGGACGGATCGTGACAGCTGGCGCACTTTTTGACGGGCTGCCCCTCCTCCCAAATATTCTGTCCGTCCTTATACTCGTGATGACACCCATCACAGAATTCAACATAACCGTCGGCATGTTCTGAATGTGTAAACCGCACAGATCCCTTGCGATCGGTTTTGTAATCCGGGTTGTTGATGACAATTTCCTCGGGCGCCTCCGGTGCTTCCTCGGCATTTAAAGCCATCCCGCTAAAAAAAACAAAGAACGCCGCAGTGCAAAAATAGATGATCCAGGCTCCGCCAAAAAAATGATTCTTGCGCATCCTTCGCCTAATCCCCTGATCCATTATTACCCCCCGGTCTGGTTTATCGGTTCTAGTCTGCATAGCAATTCCAAGGCCCAAAATCAATGCTATATAAGCTCAACCACCGGTATGTCCAGATTCATGAAAGCGCCTCGGCCGCAAATGGCTTCGGTCAACCCGCTTTTTGTGTTAATGGCTATGCGGCGCCTCCCACCAGCCGATAATCGAGCCAAATCTTTTAAACCAAAGTTGTTCGCCCTGCTCAATTTCCCTTATCCAATCCCCCAAGCCGGAAGCATGATGAATAATAAGAGGGGTGCTGTGGGGGGGCAGGATATCGTTCTGGAGGCCGTAAAGATAAATCGTTTTTTGAATATTGGCTTCGGTCTCTCTGGAATCCCAGGCAGTCGGATGTATGAAACCATGGTTGGCCCCCTCCCTGGTTGAATATCCGATCCGGTCTGGAAATTCTTCTTTTAGCTGTCGCATCAGACGAATTGCTTGTAGATTTTTTTCGACACTAAGTCCTTTGTTAAGATTTCGCAGGATCGTGTCATCAAATGACTCAAACCCGATTGAACTCAAAAGCACATAAATTCCCCGCTCGCCCGCCAGTCGCAATGCCTGTTTTAAATGTTGAAGCCCTGAGATAAACCAATCCGCCCTTAAGGTGAGATTGATCTGTGAAAGTCCGATACCCTGAGCACTGGTTGCGCGTATTAAATCCGCAAGATTGGGTAGCGGATTCTCATTAATGAGTTCAAAGGGTATTTTCCGGCCACCCGGGGCTTCCGGCAGACAACGGATTTGGCTGATCACTGTAGCCATATCCAGTTTTCCGTAAAATCCTTTGTCCACGGCCACATCGCAGAAGTTGCAACCGCTTAATTGCAGTTTGATGCTTTTGGCCGGCTGACTATTTATGGAAGACGGATAGTCAATCTCGGTCGTCCGCTTGCGGGCTGCATACGGACAGCCGATGTGCTGAAGCACCTGTCCCGTGCTGATATTTAAAGGGGTGATCCTGTCCGTTTTCAGGATGTAAATATTATCCCAATATACCTTCCGCAGATATTTTTCGTCCCAGTCCTTGGCCGCATTTTGGTGAACCGTTCCATGCTGATCGACAACCAGAAGACCGCAATTTTCCGAGCGATCATTTCCATCAAGATTATCCAACAGTGGAATCACCTGCTCGGCCGGCCCGTGCAGGCCGAAGCTGAAATGTGTTGAAAGCCCCTCGAACCGATGCGGGTGGTCCTGACAGCCCTGCTCGCCTATAAAATCAACATCTGCCTGCGGGCCGGCGAGTATGGTAATGGCGCCTTCCCTCCTCAGTTCCTTTGCCAGGGAGAAAAGATCTTCGCGACCGCTCAAAGCGGAAAACCCGATGATCGGTCTTTGGGAATCAAAATAATCGGCCAGCGCCTTTTTAATGGAGGCCTTGTCATCTTCTCTGGTCACAGCCATTACGATACAATCATAAGGCGTGTTGTCCTGGATTACAGTGGCCGCCATTTGCGGTCCGAGCAGCCCATAGGTTTCATCTTTAAAAAAGCTGGCAATGATCGCCATTTTTTTCCCAGAACGAGTGTTCATACTGGAAAACACCATTATCCTTGGCCCTATAAAACAAAGGGAGGTTCCCGATGTGGATAGGAACCTCCATAAACTACCAAATTATAACCAATAACTGATCAATGCGGTCTATAGCTGGGCCTCCAGAGCAGAAGCGGATTTGCCCGCAGCCGATACGCGTTCGGCCGCGTCTCTCGACTTAAGCAAACATACCTCATCGGCATTAACAAAATCGACGGCTTTCTCTTCACAGAATCTGACACACTGAGGGTCGCCATCACAGAGGTCGCATTTGAACACCTGTTTATCGATGGTATTGAAACTCATGGCGCCGAAAGGGCAAACGCCGACACAAGAACGGCAGCCGATGCAGGCATCGTAGTCAACATAAATCCGGTTCAACTTATCATCGCGGGCGATCGCTTTTACCGGGCATACATTTAAACAGGGCGCATCCTGACACTGCTGGCATGACATGGGAATATAAAGACCTTCAGCCTCCCATTTGATCACTCTGATCCGGCTTCTGGCAGGATTGGATTTTCCATCGTGTGAAACGGAGCACACAAGCTCACACAATCTGCATCCGGTGCACTTCTGGTAATCTATATATAACGCTTTTGCCATTTATTTCCTCCTCTCTAATTGATCGAAAACGCTCAATTAGGTGTTAATTGTAAACTGTCATTTATTATTAGAAAATGGATTTATTCCTTTAAACTAATAACGAATAACCATCCTAAAGCAAATGGGACGGTTCATTCTCTATGCCGAGGCTTTCCAGGGTCTCCGGTTTCGGGTTCCCATCACTATCAAGACCTTTGTGCTCGTAAAATTCATCAATCATCTTGATAAATTTTTTCTTATCGATCTTTCTGCCGACGACATCTATGGCACCCCTTCTGCAGGGCTCATCGAAATAGCGATGATTCAGCATATCGCCTTTTTTAAGATCATCTCTGGTCAGCCCTTCCCTCAGGTTGAAGAGTCGCTCCATCATATTACAGCGCCTGGCAACTTCCCAGAGTTCCTCCGGGGTCATTTCCAGCCCGGTATTGTAATAGAGCACCTTTGACCAATCCTCAAAATTGGGCAGGGTCGCTCCCAGGAAGGTGGTGTGGTATTTGCAGATGCCGAGACTGTCGACGCCCATATAACAGTTTTCGTGCCAGAAGACCTGCCAGGGTTTGCCGACATAGGCCGTATGTTCGGAGCTTAACTTCCCTTCATAGGGGATCGGGCTGCCGTAAATCTTCTTTAAGACATCTTGCGGCAGATGGTACAGATCAATGGCCGGTCTGCTCCTCAAGTGATCAGAACCCCTTGATGCCGTGGCGATATTGAGGGCCAGCCCGGGCGTCGCCCGCTCGTCTGAATGCAGGTTGCTCATGCCTTTGACCTGAATAAGATAATTAAAGGATTTTTTGCCGATCTTTTCCGAAGCCGGAATACCGCCGTCTGCCAGCACGTCTCCCAGCCAGCCTTTGCGGTAACAGATGCGATCGATCATTTCGATGACCGCATCGTCGTTTCCCCACCTCAGATCCAGCCCATCGGTCTGTTTGCTGGTGAGAATCCCCAGCTCATAAAGCTCCATGGCCCATGAAATGAGACTGCCGGTTTCAAGATTATCCATGCCGTACTGATCCACCAGATGATTGCCGACCAGAACCGTCAGCGCGCGGGGGGTGTCGGTCTCACCACCAAATGCACCCTGCGATGTGTATTCCGGCCCTTCATCATATCTCCCCGCATAAGGGCCTTCCGGGATCTTATACTGAGCCCGACAATGAACCTGACAGCCGAAGCAGCCCGTCATATGGTAGGGCCCCATGGTCTCTTCAGCAATTTCATCAATCCGTTCCGGTTCGATATCATCCGCATACTCACACTGGTTGTATTGAAAATTCCGACAGCGGATCCCGCCCCAGGAATTCGTGGCGCCCCAGATAAACGGCGTCCCCAGGGCTCCCTGGGTTTGATTGACCTTGGCGCTGACGATTTGATCAATGAAACGTTTATTGTATTCCAGGGCCTCAACCGGTCTGGCAATATCGATGTCCATGGTTCCGCGGGCCGCCACTGCCTTAAGATTCTTGGAACCCATGACGCATCCCATGCCCGTGCGACCGCCGGAATTTTTAATTCCCGTCATGACATTGGCAAACCGGACCAGGTTTTCACCGGCAGGCCCGCACACCAGACTTTTGACTTCCTGATCTCCCAGATCTTCCCTGATGGCCCACTGTGTATCGGGTACGGTTTTTCCCCAAATGTCTCCGGCGTCTCGAATTTCGATTTCACCGTTGTGAATATAGATATAAACGGGATTTTTGGCCTTGCCCTTGATGACAAGGTGATGAAAACCGGCCCAGGCCATTTCCGGCGAGAAAAATCCTCCCATATTTGCACTGCCGAGCAATCCGGTCAGAGGTGATTTTGCCATGACATGCGTCCTTGATGTGGCCGAAGCGCATGTCGCCGTCAGGATTCCCCCGCTGATCATGAGGGCGTTGTCAGGACCCAGCGGATCACAACCCTTTTCGGTATGGTTATAAAGCAGGTATGCATCCAGTCCCCGGCCGCCCAGGAATTTCTTCCTGACATCAAGCGGAATGGGCTTTGTCTGGATATCACCTGTGGTGAGATCAATATATGCAATCTTTCTGTTTAACGGCATATTACTTTACCCCTTTCTCTTTTAATTTTTCCTCTGCCAATTTTCGGTTTACATCCCAAACCGGTCCGCGAATACGAGGCAGGTTGGGATTAACCCAGTGGACCCGGTATTCCATTCCACATGTCGCGCATTTGGCGGTTTTTTTACCTCTTTCCGGCTGAATTCTCTCCATGCAGGTTGGGTTGTGGCATCTAAACTTACCATAGGTCCTGGTCTTTCTTAGACTCTCGGCCGTTGATAGGCTCCCGTTTTCAGTTGCCATGATACTCTCCTTTTTTTTATTACTAAAAACCAAATTAAGTTCATCATTGTGAACAATTTAGTTACTCGAAATTCATACCATAGTGGCCCATTTTGTCAAGTGGAAATATCGTCTTCTGGCCACCTTTTTAAATAGTTTTCCCGAATAAACACTGATAATTCTTACTGCGATGGAAATTGAAGGGTGCGACTTAAAAAATCAGAATCGCTTTTATCCGTTCAACATAATGAACCTTTTTGCCCGATCGGAAAACGCGGATCCATTTTCTGGGATAGATCGAAGTGTCCGGTTCAGATGTGTTGCTGCTCAACCGTTTTCTAAGCTTCCGCCGGTTCTTTTGGACGTCTATGCCATGGTGACATTTGATGTAAGCGTTCCCCCATTTTCGTCTTGCGGCAGTTCGGACAACATTTTAGACAATCACTGTCAAAAACCAATCCGATTTTCCCCATCTGAGATTCGGGTGCAAAATAGGCGCCGCATCGCTCGCAGGCCTCCAGTTCGACGGATCGAATCTCGCGCTTGGAAAGTATTTGCAAAAAACGCTTTGCATTAATTTCATGCCGCAATTCCGCGGCGCCTTCCGGACAGACACCTACACATGACCCGCAGCATATACATTGAAAGTGAGCGTAGCTAAAGATCCGCAAATTTTCCCTATCATTGGCCTCGAGCGTTTCCGTGGGACAATTCTGGGCACATGCGGCGCAGCCCGTACATGTTTGCGCATTAAGCCGGGATTTGTAAAAAAGGAAAAGGGCCATAAGGATCATCAACTGTCCGCTGAGCATATGGAAGATCACCATATTTTCACCAACGAATGTGATGGATTCCAGGGTACCGTGCGTTAGAAAATATCCGGTCAAAAACGGCAACGCCGTAATTATGATCAGAAGGATATCTAAAAAGGAAGAACCTTGTCGCAGATTTTTCAGGATTAAGCGCCTTAATAGAAAATATGCGGCCAGGGCCAAAAAAAGCAGTGTCATCCAGTCGGCCCATGCCTCCGGCAAGGCCATCCAGTCCCACTCGAATCTGGATTCAGACCACAAAACAATGTGCCCGCTTAACCAGATGGGAACAACGAAGAGACAGCCATGGAAAATATAGCGAAGGGTGGTATAGACGGGTTTCTTTGCAAATGCCTTATGCAGGGGCAACAAAAAGCGGGCCAGCGTAGTGATGACATAGAACTGGCCTTTTGTTTCGTTCCTGCTGTTGCGCGTTGTGATTGATCGAAAAAAGAATAATAGCCTTGTTAAAAGACCCGCTAAAAATACAAGAGAGACAATCCACAATAAGGGTCCTTCCACAAATGAAAAAAGATCCATCTTGCATTATCCCCTTCTATCCGGCAGGTATCTGGAAAAAGCGTACAATCAGCAGGAGGATGTTCATTATTATGAACTGCATGCCGAAGGGAGCATACCATATTTGCGGGTATTGTCAAGGACCATGTTTTCCATCTTAATGCGGTGTTTTCTCGTTATTCGGCCTATCCGGGCGCCCTCTAAAATGTGGGTTGACAAATTAGGCCGTCGGGTTATACCCTAAAAGAAAGTTTATTATGGCGAACAACTATGAAACGCTATGGTGCACCCTCAGTAAAGAAGGCTTTTGCGATCCTGAGCGCCATTTCTTCATCTAAAGAAGGCTTGGGGGTGAGTGAATTGGCAAGGGGTCTTGATATGGCCAAGAGCACGGTCCACGGGATGACCTCGGCCCTTGAAGAAGTGGGGGCTGTTATGCGAGACCCCCGGACGAAAAGATACAAATTGGGTTTTACGCTTTTAGAGATCGGCCGATCGGCCTATTCCCAGATCGATCTTGAAACCTCGGCAAGACCGATCATGGAAGACCTGATGAAAAAAACCCAAACATCGGTTTTTCTGGGCATCCTGAACTGGGACCATGTAACCGTGCTGGATATTGTTGAATCCAGACAGGATCTCAAAATTACGGCCCCTGTCGGCACAACAATGCCGCTGTTTGCCGGGGCGGTAGGCAAGGTCTTTCTGGCATCCATGGATGCGGAACAGGCCCGAAAAATCGTCAAATCAAAGGGGCTGCCCCGGTTTACGGAGAATTCCATTGTAGACCCGGAGCTGTATTATCAGGAGTTAGAACAGGTAAGACAGAAAGGATACGCCATTGATGATGAGGAATACATCCTGGGCGTCAGGGCGGTGGCATCTCCGATAAAGGGATTGGGGCAATTAAAATCATCCATCTGGGTCGTGGGGTTCAAGGCAAGTTTGGATGAAAAAAAGATGCAAACCCTTATCAAAGAAACCCAAAAAGCGGCCCAGGCCATCAGCCGCCGAATTCAAGAACAACTCCTCAACAAGCGCAAAGCATCATAGCCGCTGGCGGCTGGCTGCCGGTCACTGGTCTCTGGCTGCTAATCCGTTTGTTTAGTCGATCCGTTAATTGGTCAAATGGTTGATTGGTTTATCTTTCGTTAATTCATCAAATAGTTCAATTGCAAAGACCAAAATTCAATCTTTCATATTTCAAATTAAAATAAAATTTGATCTGACAACAGGCTGAGTTGCGATACATTTAAAATATCTGAAAAAATGAGGACGCAAGATACTTGGTTTCTATTGTTGATACTGCAATTTAGGCCAACCTGCGATATGTTGGAGATATATGGTATCGTGAACGCGTGGCTGGCGATTGCGCCGGTCCGGACCAGCCCCCGGTTCGCATCTATCCGTAAGTCTCTACTTTTTCGCTTGCTTCCGGAAATCGAGCAGAAGTAACGCCCACGGTCCCTTCTCATCAGCAGGCGCTGGAGCGCCCATATCTTGGGGGCGTATGCGCAGCCAGGCTTCGTTCAGTAGCCTTCCTTCCTTAAATCCACTCACTAGCTGATTTAGGAAATCTGCAAAGGCAGTACCTCTTTCAATAGTGATGACTAAGTCTAAAGGTCCGCCCTTGTGCGAGTCTCTTGTGCTGTGCAAAATGCTATTTAGAGCCTCCTTTCTCTCGGTGCCGATGCTTGATGCAAAATAAAAGAATAGTCTATATGGCGCCTTAAAGGATTCGTAAGCAGCTGCCACTGGCAGTGCTTGTCCAGTTTCATCAATCAGATTTCCATTTTCGTCATATTCGGCCAACAAGTGTATGATGTTAAAGCGACCAGAACCCAAACTTCCAAAAAGCGTCATGAAGTCTCGTGCTTTGATCATCTCTGTTTTGGGAAAATGTTTAAGATATATGCTGTAATCTGATTCAGCCTGCTCAACAAGAGATTGGTTGGCCCCAAGCACGCAAACTGCAATCTTGGCGTTCACAAGAAGCGCTCTTGTTTCTTGTGTCTTACGGCGGGACCGCGCAACCAAAGTCAGGAGGGTTAGCACTCCTACTCCAACCAAAATGAATATGATTGTTTTCACTATTTGCCTCACAATACAAGAAAAAGACACAGGAAGGCACTCAAGCGCACCAGCGGCCCACATCGCATCCGAACCACCCGCTTACCATTTTGGTTCAAGCTTTACAGCTCCTTTGGCTTGTCAATATTCACGACAGTTACAAGTGTTCACTTCCGTTGACCATAGCATCCAATCCTAACCCCTTACTCGGATGGAGCTTCCAGGAGCGCATCGGCCTCGCGGCTTCCACACCGTCCGCACAAGCGGACTTCGGCGCATTGTCAGGAAGGCTTCATTCCCGTCAAGGATACATCTAGATCGCATGCTTCCATAGGATCGCAGCGACGGGACGCTGGGTTCAGACGACGGCTTGATACCTTCGTTGAACAGTCAAAATACGCGACATCGTGTCGCAATACCGATACATTGATCGGGAAAAAACCGCGCCTCCGAAAATCTGTGATATCCTAAAATAACACAAATTACCCCAGATCCAGATATGTAGACGGTATCTCAGCAGTGAATGGCTTGCAATTATCCTGCGAATAGGATTGAAATTTGGTCGAGGTCCGATTTGAGGGTAAGTTCTAAACAAATTATGTCAGATAAAATTCTGGCTTATGCAATTCAACAAATCAACTATTTAACCATACCCTAGCTGTTATTATGGAAGACAAGGGATTTGACGGTAACCGGGAATACCTGTCCGGCCACCAGGGGCTCGCCGATATCGATCCAGTCGCCCTCGTTTAGATTTAACTCGTCGAGCGACAGTAAATTTGTTTTCAAATCCGTTTCACGCCGAATGACGCTACCAACGCTGCAGGCAATATCGGTATCAAAGATCAAAATAATCGGTATTTTATTCTGAATCGAATTGGTAAGCGCGCCTTCAATCGATCTGGCAAACAACTCCAGCTGGGGATAAGAAGCCATAACCGGATCCTTGAAGTATAACGCGATAACCTCTTGACCTTCTTCGAGATCAAATCTTTGAAAGCCCGCATTAATTTGGGAAATAATATGCGCTACGCATAATTTTGATCGGTCGACGTCCACCCGAATAACGGGAACATTCCTAATCGGAAACGTGATCTTATCATCCATAAAACCCGAAGAACCGGAAATCGATAATGAATAGGCGCCGGCACCGATGACGGTTGCCCTAATTTTATTAGCCGGCTCTATGACCGCAGCGCTCAATTCGGGTATCAACGAATTAATTTGCTCGGCCAGAATGTGTCCGATATCGTCATAATTTTTCAAGCGCCCATACATCAATTCTGCGATACCCCCTGAAAATGTATATTCATCGATGCGGCTTGGAAAAATCAAATTATCGGTCAGCATAAGCTGCCGGGCTAAAGCCGATTTTGCCGGGCCTCTGAGGACCTCAAATAATGTTTCCGCCAGCGTTCTGGCGATACGTCTGCTATCTTCTCCGGAGATTTGGTCCCCGACTTTATAATTCAGCCCCAGATGTCGCATTACCTTGAGGGCAGGTTCGTCAATCCGCCAAATCTTTCCTCCGGAATTGACACCCAGCAACCGCCCTCCGACAGATATGCAGCTCGTTGATAAAATTTCTCCATTTTTTGTTAAAGCGATGTTTGAGGTTCCGCCGCCAATATCGCAAGATATTATCGTTTTTTTATAATCCTTTGATCGTAAAGCAGCTCCAGAACCCATAGCTGCGATTACGCTCTCGAAATTGGGTCCTGCTGTGGCCGCCACAAATTTGCCGGCGTCGTTGGACAGCGCTTCGGCTATTTGTTTTGCGTTTTTTTTGCGCGCGGACTCGCCGGTGATAATAACGGCGCCGGTTTGGATATCATCAGAATCAATTCCGGCACGTTTATATTCTTTTTTAAAAAAGTCAGTTAACCTATCAATATCAATCGTATTATTATTAAGGAAAGGCGTATCGATGATTCTGCTCTCATAAATGATATCTCTTTCTTCGATGTTAAAACGCTGCGTATCCGAGTACTCATCTCTGATCAAAACCAGTTTGGAAAAAGCAAGATGGCTGGTCGAACTGCCGACATCCACACCCACAGAGAGTATCTCAATTCGGTTTATTTCCATGTTCAAAGGTTCAGGGTTTTAGGTTCAGGTTTCAGCATTTAGAAGTTCAGGAATTCTATAGTCAGATCGTATCCGGCTTATTGTCACTGGCTCCTGGTCGAGCCAGAGACAAGCAACCAGAGGCCAGAGGCCAAAAACGAGAAACCTTGATTCCGGGCAACGCATTAACGGTTTTTGGTTTGATTCGCGTTGGAACTATCACCTAATCCGGTTCGCACCCTTTTTCGCAGGCCTCCCGCGCCGCCCGGCTGCCAGTTTTTGGGAGCGCGAATTTCTTCATAATGATGCAGCCGGTCCATCTTCTTGAGCCTGGCTACAATCTGGGTCCAGGCGCAGGGATTGCCCTCGCCCACCTCACAATAGCCCCCCTGGGAGCCACCGCACGGGCCGTTAAAAAGGCTTTTGGCACAGCGCGCGATCGGACAGATACCACCGGTATGGATAAGTATGCAGTCCCCGCAGCCTTTACATTTTTCAGTCCAGGATCCGGGCTTATCTGACGCTCCCAGAAAAGTCGTATTTAAAGCCGGAATCACCGGTAAAGGTTCAAATGCATCCGCCAGGGTTTGAACACCGGCACCACAGGCAAGCGATAGCACGGCATCCGTTCCGGCGGGGATATTCTGATATTCGAGCACCAGGTCCCGCTCACACTGCCGAAGAATACATCCGACCTCAAATTTGGGGGGCGTGCCTTTATAATGCTTTATCTGAGAAAGTTCGTGGCTGAGCTGCTCAGCCTCCCTTTCACCGCCTGAAAGACACACGGTGACACAGCTGCCGCAGCCAAGAACAAGCACCTGCCTGTAGCCTTTAACTGCAGATACGATTTCTTCCAGCGGCTTTAAATCTCCGACGATCATTTTTTCCCCGATTTCAAACTAAAATTTTCTCGCCAAAATTTGAAACCCGCATTTCAGGTTTTTTTGGCTTTAACGGTCCTTGATTGAGGCCACATCGACGCGGCCTGAGTCTGCCGGTGCTTAGGACAAAGGGCTTCCTGAGTGGAATCCAGCGTGCTTTCCACCTTTTGACGAAAGGCCGGCGAATAAAGCGGTTCACCGCATACCCGGCAATGGATAAGATCAAGGGTGATCACTTTATCCCACTGGCCGGCTAAAAGATGCTGAAACTCGATGGCAGCCTGCGGGCAGACGCGCCAGCATTGAGCGCATCGGGCGCATTTGGTCATGTTGTGGTTGAGTGTCCGCCGGTCGTCGTGATCATCGAAACTCAATGCCGAAGCAGGACAATTTTCCACACAGGCCAGACAACCGTTGCAGTTCTCATTTACGCGAAAATAAGACATAAGTATAACCGTAATATAAAAATTTCTTCAAAACACCGTAGCGTTAAAAAATTCGAAATTCCCCGTCTCGTCCGTGCTGGTTAATTGACTAGTTCGCATATCCGCCACGACGGATTATAAAATTAAATTTAAATAAGAAAAGAGACGGCGCCTATCCTCCGCCGACCAGCAACATAATCTTAACCTCGTCCCCTTCTTTCAGCGGTCTCCGGGAATACTCCTCGCGCGAGATAAACCCCTCGTCATTGATCATGACCTGGATTGTCATATCCAGATTACCGCTCTGGTCCAGCAGTATTTTCCGCGCGGGCTGTCCATGTCGGTTCACGATGTGATTGATAAGGCCTGCCACCGTCCCGTCTGCCAGTTCCAGTTCAGTCTTTCTGCCAATTAATTTGGACAGGGTCGGCAACCCCAGTGTCTCTACCAGGACTTTCAATGAACACCTCCCAAAAAATAGTTTTATGAAGCGGAGCGATCCTCGAGTGAAACGCTCCTCTAGTCACCGCACGCGGTGCGGAGACGATCCAATATCCCCCCAATGGGATTACCGCGGGTAGCGGCGTGTCAGCTCGGCATAATTTTCAGCCGCGTCCCGCATGCGATCACAACACAGTTTGCTGGTTTCAACATAGTCAACGGCCTTGACGTCACAGAAGCGCACACATTGAGGATCTCCGTGACACAGGTCACATTTAAAAACACGACCGCGCTTCGGATTCCATCCCATGGCACCGAAGGGACATGCCGAGACACACATCTTGCAACCAATGCAAAGGTCATGATTGATTCTGACGCTGTCCATCTCTTCGTCACGATAAATCGCATCTTTAGGACAGACGGCCAGGCAGGGAGCATCTCTGCAGTGCTGGCAGCGCATGGGCATATAGAATCGTTCGTCGTCCCATTTAACGATATGGATACGGGCCAGAGAAGGATCGCTCACGCCATTATGCTTGACCGAACAAACCAGTTCGCAGTTCCGGCAGCCCGTACATTTTTGCGGATCGACAATCATTAATTTCTTGCCCATGAGCTATCTCCTAATTCTTTCCGGGTGTCCACAAATCGCTGATATCGAGTCGTTCGAGAAGTTCGGGTGTCGGAATTCCCGCCTCATCCCATTCATGCAGGCGGTAGTATTCATCCAGCATGGCTTCAAACCGGTTGCGGTCGATATACTTGCCACGCGCCGCCGGCAAGCCCAGTCTGGTCGGTTCTTCAAAATAGCGATCCGTCAGCATATCATCCGCGCGGGTCATGCCTTCGCGCAGATTAAAGAGCCGTTCGATCGTATAACAGCGTTTGGCGCAGTCCCAGAGATCCATCTCGCTGAATTCCAGGCCGACATTTAATTGGATCAACCTGGAAAACTCTGTAAACGCCGGGTGGTTGGGACTCAGAAACACCGTATGGTATTTGCAGACGCCCAGGCTCTCCACTGCCATATAACACAGTTCCTGCCACATGACCATGCGCGGTTTACCCTCGTATTCGGAGAAGCTGTTGGTCAAAGGGCCGTCATAGCCGTCCGGGCTCCGATAAACCTTTTCGAGCAGCTCCATCGGCAGGTTATAGAGATCGATGGCCGGCATCCCCCGCAAATTATCCGAACCCCGGGAAGACACGGCGATGCTCAACGCCCACGCCGGAGCCGCACGCTCATCGGTATTCAGATTGCTCATTCCTTTGACATGGATTAGATATTTCAAGCTGTCGGGACCCAGGCGCCGGGCTGCCGGCAAGGGGCCTTCCGCCAGAATATCTCCAAAGCCCTGGCGCAAAGCGACCTGTTTGATTAGCGCGATAACCGCTTCGTCGTTACCCCATTCCAATTTAAGACCATGGGTGTCTTTATCCGTGATGATGCCTTCCTCGTAGAGTTCCATGGCCCAGGCGATCATGCTGCCCACCTCTAAAGTATCAATTCCATAATCGTTTACGAGGTGGTTGCAAACCAGAACGGTATCCATGCTGCGGCACCCCACTTCGGCGCCGAATGCACCCTGGCCGGTAAAATCAGGCCCCAGGGCATAGGTACCGGCGTATTCGCCATCCTTAATCACATAGCGGTGCCGGCAATGAACCTGGCAGCCGAAACAGGCATCCATCCCAACCGAAAATTTTTCGAGGTTTTCGGCCTCTAGATTTTCACTGTTGGGAAGCTGATTATACTGAAAATTGCGAGTGCGAACCAGACCGGTGGTATTGGTGATGCCGAACATGAAATTGGTGCCCCAGCGCTGCATGCTCTGGGAAGCCTTGGAGGAGACAACCCGATCGATGGTTTCCTTATTATATTCCAGGGCTTCCTCCGGGTTGCTGATCTCGATTTCCATGGTGCCGCGGCAGGCAATGGCTTTAAGGTTCTTAGAGCCCAGAACTGCGCCCATACCCGTACGCGCGCCCGCATCTTTGCGCCCGGTCATCACCGTCGCATAGCGAACCAGATTTTCACCGGCCTGTCCGATGCAGAGAATTTGGGTCTCTTCATCGGCCAGCTCGCTGCGAATACGCGCCTGGGTATCATAAACCCCTTTACCCCAGACAAAATCCGCATCTCTGATTTCAATTTCGCCGTCGTGGGCATAGATAAAGACGGGGCGACTGGCCTTGCCGCGAATAACAAAATGATCGATGCCGGCCCAGCGCATCTCGGGCGCAAAAAATCCGCCCATGCTTGCTGAGCCGAATAGATTTGTGAGTGGTGATTTGGCCGTAATGTGGGTCCGTGACGCTGATGATGCCAGGGTGCCGCCCAGAATCCCGGCACTGATGATGACGACATTGTCGGAACCCAGTGGATCACACCCTTTGGGGGTGTTTGTATAGAGCAGATAGGCGTCCAGCCCCCGCCCCCCGATGAATTTGCGCCGCCATTCCATCGGAATCTGCTCAAATCTTACGGTTTCCGCATCAAGATCGATGTAGGCTATTTTGCGGTTCAAGGCCATAATCATTCCTTCGCAAATTTGGATTTATCAAGGTCTAGGGCTAAAACCCGATGAAACAGATACACAAAAAATCGACGCCGCGATGAAATGCGTACGGTCTCATCGTTTTCAGAATTCTGGTTGGATTGGTGAAAGGACCGCAACGAGAGTCGTTACCTGTGGACATTCTTTAAAATCTGTCTGACGTGCTGCTTGCAGAGAATATTCCGTCGGTAATCAATCGAATCGATTCTCAATAATTTCGCCCCTCTTTGCAAAGGGCCACAACCGATAATTCTCTAGTTTATTTAAGTGTTTATTTATTCCAGACGCCCAGAAATGTCTTTTCATCAGATGGTGCCGGGTACGACTCCCATACGGGGCCCCGGATGCTGGCAGTTTTGGGATAAGGCCAGGAGAGTCGCCATTCACTGCCGCAATGCGGACATTTTGCGCGTCTGGCGCCCAGTTCCGGTCTGAATCGGGTAAAACACGCCTGGCATCGAATCTCACCATCCCGGGGGCCTTCCATCACTTTATTAATCTTCATTTATTAAACTCCTTTTAACCTCAGACCGAAATGCCGCGATCCGCGGTTTTTTCCCGTACTTAAATGTTCATCAAGGTGAACAATAGTATCCGCTATACTATCATTAAAAAAATTTTTGTCAAGTGTTTTTTTTAGAAAACTTTAATTTAACTGATCTTAAGCTCAATACGGTTTAAATTCAAGCATAAAATAACGTTCATTATTGTGAACGCAAGCTACAAACCAGGATACATTAAACCTATAATAAAACTAAATTAAGGCAGGTTATGAAAAATGCACGCAGTTTTATAAAATCCATCTCAATCCGTCTACGGCGGACGAAGTGCTCCTGGTCCAGAGTTTTTAAGATGGCGTTAGCAGGGCGCACATATTGTCCCGCTTAAGACACAAATTCCTTGACATCCCCGAAGGGTTCAGATAGCTACGACGTGGTAACAGGGGCGCTGCGTGAAATTAACAATTTAAATCTGTTACGAATTGATCGTTAGGCTCTATTTCCAAATCCCCTGAAAAAGAGCCGCTCTCATTTGCGTCACAAAGTCCGCCTGCAGCGCGTTTCAACGCAGACATAGGGCGGCACTACCCCACGAACAAATGTCTTGTATGAACCCTTTAACCCGGTTCTTCCCGGTTCTTCCGGGAGGAGTTGACCAAAAAGGAGGAACCCCATGAATCGAAAAATATGCGTATTCGCCTCTGTGTTGATCTTTGCATTCATCTGGGCGATACCTGCCTCAACGGTAATTGCGGCTGAACCGATTATCATCGGAGTCCCCACTTCCTTAGGATTTCTGGAAGGCAAAGAATCCCATAAAGCGGTTCAACTGGCGGTCGGTGAAATTAACGCTCAAGGAGGTGTCAATGTCGGCGGTACCAAACGGCCATTCGAGGTCTACGCAACCGACCTGCGGGATGCCGCTGCCGGAGTTCCTGTTCCCGAGGCCTTGCTAGGAATTGAAAAACTGATCCTTGAGAAAAAGCCGACAGCCATTGTAGTCGGGCCATTCCGCTCTGAAGCCCTGCTGGCGGGCATGGATATTTTTGCAAAATATAAGATGCCGATGCTCGGCAGCATAGCGATGAGCCCCGGCTCGGAAGCCCAAATTAAGAAAAATCCTGAAAAATACAAATATGTTTTCAGGGTTTCTATGAATGTCATTTACTGGGTCAAACTGTTGGCCGGAACCAATGCAACCCTTAAAAATCAATTCGGTTTCGACAAAGTGTATGTCATGAACCAGGATGTGGCCTGGGCCAGGGGGACTGCAGGCGGTATGGCCAAATCAGTTTATCCGAAATTAGAAATGGAGGTCGTTGGTCATGACCAATTTCCCACCGGATTTTCGGATTTCTCCTCGGCTTTAATGAAAGCCAAAGCCAAAGGGGCCGGCGTTTTGTTTACCTGCTTCGATATGCCGGAAAGCGGCGTACTGGTAAAACAGTGGAAAAGCATTAAAGTACCGGCGCTGATCGCCGGATTTATATCGCCGATGGCCGGTGAGGTAGCCTGGAAAACCTTTGACGGTAAAATCGGCGGACTTATGAATGCGATTTTCGAACTCGGAAACATGCCTTCAGCAAAATACGCTCCGGCCAGAAACTTTTACAATAAATACAAAAGCACATACGGCAAAGGGATTCAATCGGGGCACGGTCCGGCGCCGTCTTACGAGACCGTCTATATTCTGAAAGAAGCCATCGAACGCGCCGGGTCTCTTGATCCGGATGCCATTGTGGCCGAGATCGAAAAGACCGACCGGCAGGGCGTGATGGGTCGCATCCGCTTTGATGAAGGTCATCAGGTGATCTATGGCACCGATCCTGCTGAAACCGCCGTCGGGGCTTTTTTCCAATGGACAGATGACGGCAAAAGAAAAATTGTCTATCCGAAAAGCCTGGCAGAAGGTGAAATCACTCTGCCCACCTGGGTAAAAAAACGTTAAGATTTAAACGATTTAATTTTTTTTGATTTAGGCCTGCCCGCCTTTTGCGATTTAGAGGAAGACGGGCAGGCTTTATTTGGATTTACGAAAAGACCTTCTATCCATGTTAGCCAACACCATCATTTACGGTTTTGTCAACAGTGTAATTTTACTGCTGGTGGCGCTGGGATTTAACCTGACCTTTGGCATCAGCGGGGTCGCCAATTTTGCCTATGGTGCCTTGTATATCATGGGTGCCTTATTATGCTGGGCTTTCTTAAACCCGATCGGCCTGCCCTACTTTATTGCGGTTGTCTTGGCGGTGATCCTCACCGCCATAGCCGGAGCCCTGATGTATCGGTTCGTTCTGCTGAGGATCAGAGGGTTGGTGCTGTCCGAGGTCATCGCCACCTTCGGTATCGGGCTGGCGTTGCTGGAGCTTTTTAAATATGTGGGTTTTATCGGCTTTGAATATTCTCTGCCGGTTATTAGCGACGCCAGCCTGGAATTCGGTATGGTCGTTATCGATCTGCAGAGGATTTTCATCGTCATCATCGGCGTCACAATGGCTGCCTTTATCTGGTTTTTTACCCACCACACCCGAACGGGCCTGCGTTTCAGGGGAATTGCCCAGGAGGAACGCACCGCCCTGAGCCTGGGGATAAACACGGATCGGGTTGCGATGCTCAGTGTTTCTTTTGGTGGTGCTTACGCGGCAATTGCCGCCATCTTTATTCTGCCCCTGGGGACAATCAATGTGGAGCAGGGATACAGTGTTCTGATCAATGCACTGGCTGTGTGCATTGTCGGTGGTCTGGGTTCCACAGGCGGATTGGTACTGGCCTCCTTTTTAATTGGATACGGGCAAACATTTACGGTGACCTATCTGGAAAGTCACTGGGTAATGCTGGTCCCCCTAATTGCCATCCTCGTCATACTGATCATCAGACCATCCGGCTTATTTGGCAAACACAAGGAACTCGAGGAAAGGATCTAAGCGTAAAAGGCGGAATTTGGAATGTGGAATGCAGAATTAAATTCAAGGAGTCCTGAGAAAAAGCGCAAAGAACGAATAGACCGGGGGATCAAGGTCAGATCCAGCGATGTATTTGCCCTGTCCTCCTGGCGGGAAATGCTTTATCTATCCACCCCGCGGCTGCTGCCCATTGTGGGCCTGTTAATACTGTCAATCGCTCTCAGTCACTATTGGCAGCGTGTTTTACTTTCCGTATCGGTGTTTGCGCTGCTGGCCATTAGTTGGGATATCCTGGCCCAGAGCGGTATGATTTCCCTGGGCCAGGCACTTTTTTTTGGCACCGGTGCCTACTTTGCCGGAAATATGAATCACTATTTTGGTTGGCCCCCCTATGTCACCATTCCGCTGGCGACTATTTTTGGGGGACTGCTCTGTACGCTTTTCCTGGTGCCCGTTTTACGCTTGCGCGGAATTTATTTTTCAATGGTCACCCTGGTGTTGCCATTGATGCTGGTGCGAATCATAGAAGCCACACGGATTTTTGGCGGCACCGAAGGTCTCAGCGGCTTGGGTCCCCTGCCGAACAGATGGGTAGAACTTTATCTGATCATTGCCGTTCTGCTGGCAGCCCTGTTTGGATTCCGGCGTCTGATGAATTCAGATTACGGCCTGGTGCTCAAGGGAATCAATGATAATGACCGCTCGGTTATGAATGCCGGCATCAATATTTACTGGTTTAAAACCCAGGCCTTATTCATTGCCAGCGCGATCGGTGCCTTTGCCGGCGCTTTTATGACCCATGTTTATATGTTTGTAGGTATGCCGGTATTTGCGTTGGATTATTCCATTTTACCGATTGCAGCAGCAGTGGTCGGCGGCATGGGAACATTGGCCGGATCGATGCTCGGCGCCTTTATTCTGGTGCCGCTTTCAGAAATATTACGGGGCATCGGCGGACTCCGAATCGTCTTTTACGGCCTGTTCCTGGTTGTATTTACCGTGGCCGTACCGGAGGGCATATTTCATTATATTCAGCGCAAATACCATCAATTTGAAAGATGGGTGGAGGTCGAGTGATGAGCCCTTCTCCCCTGTTAAAAGTTTCCGGACTCTATAAAAATTTCGGCGGCGTACAGGCAATCGATGATTTGAATTTTGAAATTGCCGAGGGTGAACTTCTGGGAATGATCGGGCCCAACGGGTCAGGAAAAACCACCGCGGTCAATCTGATCACCGGCTTTGTGAAACCCACAGAAGGAGAGATCAGTTATCGCGGAAAAGCGATTACCGGCTGGCCGCCCTATAAAATTGTTCGACTGGGAATCGCCCGAACCTTCCAGATGGTAAAACCGTTTTACCAGCTTCCGGCTTACAAAAATATGATCATTCCGTTATATTCCCCGCGCGTCAAACAAATAACCGGCGGAAAATTTGGAGATCGCGATGCGGTGGCCCTTGACTTATTGGAGGAGGTCGGATTTGAGCGTGACGCTTTTGTGGCTTACAAAGCTGCCAGTGTGCTGCCGCAGGGTTATCTGAAACGGCTGGAACTGGCAAAAGCCATTGCGTTGCAGCCGGATTTGGTTATCCTGGATGAGCTCTTTTCAGGATTAAGTCTGGCTGAAGTCGCCAGTATTGTCCCTATCATTGAAAAACTGCGTCAACAGGGAAAAACCATTATCATGATCGAGCACCGCTTGAAGGAGCTTTTCAGAATCGCTGACCGTGTCATCGTTTTAAATTATGGTAAAAAAATCGCCGAGGGAAATTCAAATGACGTGATGGATAATGCCGCTGTTAAAAAGGCATACCTCGGAGCCGAAGCCTAGCTAAGGATTTGAAAATGCTGGAAGTTAAGAATCTGATGGTTTTTTTTGAGAATGCGCTGGCCATCAATGACTTAAACATGGAAGTCAAGGAAGGTGAAATTGTCGCGGTCATTGGTTCCAATAGCGCCGGCAAAACCACCCTGATGAACACCATATCGGGCCTTATCATCGATATGAAAATCAAGGAACAGCGCAAAGGCGGCGAAAGGATCACCTTATATGGAGAAATTATATTTAAAGGTGAAGACATCACCAAAACCGAGCCCTTTGATCGCGTAAAGAAAGGTCTGGTTCTATCCAGAGAGCGGCACCCGATTTTCCCTGAAAGCGACGTGGTTGAAAATTTAAAGATTGCCGGCCATCAGGTGAAAAAATCAATTTTAAAAGATCGCATGGATTATGCTTATTCCCTTTTCCCAGCACTGGTGAATTTAAAACGGCGCAAGGCCGGCTTCTTAAGTGGTGGCGAGCAACAAATGCTGGCCATCGGCATGGCCCTGATCCTAAAACCCACTTTATTGCTGCTGGATGAACCGCTGCTGGGGCTCAGCCCCATGATGCAGACCACGCTGGTGGACGCCATTAAAAATCTTAAAAAAGATTCGGGCATTACCATTTTGATCACCGAACAATTTGCACGCCCAATACTGCCGTTTATTGACAGAGGCTACGTGATTGAAAACGGAATGCTGGCGTTATCGGGCACCGGCACAGAATTGATGGATAATCCTGAGGTCAAAGCGGCCTATTTTGGAATTTGATAACACCCATGGAAAAACATACTGAAAACACCATTTATTCAACCTTTGCAGACACCGCCGAACGTTACAAACATCATACGGCTATAGTTTACCTGGGCAACCGCTTTTCCTATCAAGAACTAGAGGATCTGACCGGTCGTTTTGCTGCCGTGTTAACGGATATGGGTCTGGCAGCCGGCCAGAAAATCATCATTTATATTCCGAACAGTATCCAGTGGGCGGTAGCCTGGCTGGGAATTCAAAAAATCGGCGGCATATGCGTGCCCATCACGCCTATCTACACGCCTTATGATCTCACGTATATCGCCAACGACAGTGGCGCCGAGGCCATTGTCTGCGCTGATACCAATTTTGGCTATGTCACCAGCGTGCTGTCAGAAACGCAGCTTAAAAAGGTGATCGTGACCAAGATGGCTGATTTACTGCCGTGGTGGAAACGTGCTTTTGGCTACCTGTTTGACGTCATCCCCCGGGGTAAAATTGCCCTGGATCAAAACACGTATTCCTTTCGAAAATTGCTGGCTCAGTACCGTAAATCAGCCCAAAAGCAGCCCGCTACCCCGCAAGATGGCAATGACATAGCTGAGATTCTATACACCGGCGGCACCACTAAATTCCCCAAGGGGGTCCCTTTTACCCATAATCTTTTCCTGGCGTCAGCCCGGGAGCAGATTACCGTCAGTGACTCCCTGTTTGCGCCTGATAAAAACGTGATTCTGGGCAATGCGCCCCTGTTTCACATTCTGGGGCAGACCTGCGGTTTGGCGGCCCTCTTGGTGGGCGGAACTTTGATTCTTCAACCCAAAATCAACCTGGACGCGGCCCTGGATGCCATACAGCGCTTTAAGGCCAAAACCATGATCGGGGTTCCCACCCTGTACCGCATGATTTTGGAACATGATCGCCTCGATCAGTATGACCTGAGCTCGGTAGACTACTGGTTTAGCGCCGGCGATGTGCTTCCCGTTGAAGTTGGTAAGCGTTGGGAAGAGAAATTCGGCAAGAAAATTCTTCAGGGATACGGCGCCACCGAAACCTGCGGCGGGGTTTCCATGTGCCCTGTGGATATTGAGAACCCACCCAAAAGTGTGGGTCGTGTAATGGCAACCAAAGAAATAAAAATTGTGGACCCGGCGACCCTCGAACCCATGAAAACCGGGGAGCCCGGAGAGCTGCTGGTTTCCTCTGAACATATGGTGACCTATTATTTAAACAAACCAGAAGAAACCGCGGAATCATTTATCGAACTGGAGGGCACCACCTGGTACCGCACCGCCGACATTATGTCCATGGATACCGATGGCAACCTGTATTTTGTGGACCGCACCGTAGATACCATTAAACACAAGGGCTATCGCATATCGGCCTCTGAAATCGAATCGGTACTCCAGGAACATCCGGCGGTTATTGGTTCCTGCGTTGTCGGCGTTCCGGATGAAAAGTTGGGCGAACGCATCAAAGCTTACGTGGTGCTTAAAGAAGACATTAAAGGAATCACCGGTTACGAGTTGATTAAATGGTGTCGTAACAGCCTCGTGGCTTATAAGGTGCCCCAGTATATCGAGTTCAGAGACATGCTGCCCAAGTCCAAAGTCGGCAAACTGCTTCGACGCGAAATCCGCAGCGAGGAGCAACGCCGCAAGGAAACCGGGTGAGTTTGGCCGGGAGCCGGCCAAACTGTTATTCGTTATTGGTTATTGGTTAAATTCAGCTTTCGCTGACTAAATAACGAGGATCAATTCATTATGACCCAGGATGAGATAACTCAGATTAAAGTCGGGCGTCACCGTATGGGTATTGTCGGATTGAAGTCTGTCCTGGAGGAAGTTTCACGGGAGTTTGACGGCCGGTCGGATGATGCCGTGAGCGCCGAACTGATTCGGCGGCTGTCTAAATTTAATTACATTGCCGAGAAGGGCCAAAAAGACTACGAAGAGGCTTTTTTAAGAGAATTTAAAAAATTTGTCGGGCAGCCGTACGAAAAAGCCAAAACAGAAGGGCTGGAAATCAAGGTCCTGGGCGGCGGCTGTCCCTGTTGTGATGATCTGGCCCAGGATCTGATGGCGGTGATGACTGAAATGAATCTTGCGGCCGACATCGCGCATGTAAACGACCCGGCTGAAATCGGAAATTACAACGTAACGGGAACCCCTGCACTGGTCATCAACGGCAAGGTCAAAGCCGTCGGAACGATGCCCAAAAAAGCACAGCTCAAAGCCCTGTTGGCCGATGCTGCCGCCGGGCATTCCCAAATGGAGTAGAATAATGGCAGATGCATCTGTGAAACAACTTTCATTTCTGGATCGCTTTTTAACGCTCTGGATATTTCTGGCCATGTTTGTCGGCGTCGGCGGCGGCTATATCTATCCTGAAATCCGAAGTATTATCAACTATTTTCAGGTTGGCACCACCAATATTCCGATCGCCATCGGCCTAATTCTAATGATGTACCCGCCCCTGGCCAAGGTTAAATACGAAGAGCTGGGCCAGGTGTTTCGAAACCTGAAAGTTCTTTTGCTGTCATTGGTTCAAAACTGGGTAATCGGACCGATATTAATGTTTTTGCTGGCGATCACCTTTTTATCGGGTCAGCATGAATACATGGTCGGCCTGATTCTGATCGGACTGGCGCGCTGCATCGCCATGGTGATTGTCTGGAACGATCTGGCAGCCGGAGACCGCGAATATTGCGCCGGACTGGTGGCCTTTAATTCGATTTTCCAGGTCCTGTTTTTCTCCGTTTATGCCTATATCTTCATTACGGTGGTTCCGCAGTGGATCGGTCTTAAGGGATCTGTGGTCGATATCTCAATCGGCCAGATTGCAGAAAGCGTATTCATTTATCTGGGGATTCCGTTCATTGGCGGAATCATCACCCGGATCATCGGACTGAAAGCAAAGGGGATTGAATGGTATGAGCAAAAATTTATTCCAAAAATAAGCCCGATCACCCTGATCGCCCTGCTGTTCACGATTCTGGTGATGTTTTCTTTAAAAGGAGAATATATCGTCCAACTGCCCCTGGATGTGATTCGGGTCGCCGTCCCCCTTTGCATCTATTTTGTGGTCATGTTTTTTGTTTCCTTCTTTTTATCCATGAAGGTCGGCGCCACTTACGAACAGTCCACCACCCTGAGTTTCACAGCCGCTTCAAACAATTTCGAACTCGCGATTGCCGTAGCGGTGGCGGTGTTCGGAATCGATTCAGGGCAGGCATTTGCAGCGGTAATCGGCCCGCTGGTGGAAGTCCCGGTACTCATTAGCCTGGTAAATGTGGCTGTGCGTTTCAGAAGGAAATACTTTCCTTATGCCATTGATCTGCCGACAGGTGTTTGCCATGTAAGCTGCAAACCCTAAAACTTGACATTTTTCAGAAGAAGTATACGCTAATGCAAAAATTCATTACTTTTTTTCATAAATTTATACGGTAAAAAGCGGGTCCTCAATATGAAATCGAACAAACCAAAGAAAGATGCATTCAAAATCCTTTTATTCTTGCTTATTATTTTAGTATTCGCTGCTCAAAATAGCTGTTCGACGACCGGTCGTATGACCGTTGCACCGGAGAACCGGATCCCTCTAAATCAAGACCAGCCCCAGCAAGGTACCTGGGAGTCAATGCATGTCGTCTTGGAGTATGAGGTGGTTAAGGAGAATAACACGGTTGGATTAATCATCGATGGGAGAACCAAACGCAGGCTCGACCAAATCGTCGTTTTGGCGTTATTTCTGGATAGCAAAGGAAGGCTTATAGAAAGGGAAACCATCTTCAATTCCGGATTCCGAACCCGAAGAACGAAGGCCAGACGGATTGAGGGCACTATTGAGAGAGCCTTTGAAGTACCGGCGGAAACCAAATATATCGCTTTTCAATCTATTCCGACGCCTTATAAAGGTAAAAGATAGCCACAATCGATTGAAATTTTAAAGGTTTAAATATCACGCAAAACGGCTGCTGCAAACTAAGGCGGATAACTTTCAGCGGCTGTAATGATGGGGGGTAGGCAGGGTTTTATTTAACTATCGAAAATGGTGTCTCAGGCAGCGAGCTTGCCAAATTTACGTCTATAAGCCGCCTCTATTCGGGCAGTGGGTATGCGGCCTTTATTAAAGCATTTTTCGCACAATGTATAATAAAGAACAGGTGCTTTATGATCACGGTTTGCAGAACGTTTGGGTTCATCGGGGGTATAGCTACCTAAAACATAGAGATATGGCTCTCCACACACAATGCATGGCTCTTCTCTAAGATCATTGTAACGCTCTTCTTCTGTTTTCGTTATCATTTGATTTTTCATAAATACCCCTTTAGCTTTTTAAGGGTAATTCGGGTTGCAGATAACTCAGGTATGACAAACAGGATTTGCGGTGCTGGCATCGCTCGCAGATTTTGATGTGCTTTTTATTTTCAGCCTTGCTTTTCGGACAGTAGATGTAACTCATAGAGTTTATTTGGCTCCCTTCATCTGTTTTGTAAAAAAATTAATCGCAAAAAATCATTACGATTCTTACTTAATTTTACTATATATACAACAATATATAGAAAATTGTCAACGAATTTATACCATATATAGTGTGACAACCATACGCAAATTTTTACAGGTAAGAGATCATTACATGTTGGTCGGATTCCACATAATTTCCAAAAATCACCACCGGTTATTGAAATCCAAGCTGATTGAGGGGTATTAATCGTCAAACACTATGGATAGCTATCCATCATTATCAGCATTCGGCTGGAAGCAGTCCCTTGGAGAACATCGGTTTTTCCCGGTCTGCGCATTAATCCTGCTTGCAGTCATGATAAGCGGCTGCGCCATGCTGCCCTACGAGACAAGCCTCGACGAAATTCTTGAACGGCAGGGGAAAAACAATCGCGCCCGTTACGGATACAGATGCACGGCAGGGGCGCATCGCGGCGCATCTGAAGAACATCGGGAGAATACCCTGGCCGCGCTTAAGGCCGCAAATGAAAACAGCAAATATGCTTTCATAGAGTTCGACGTTCAATACGCAAAAGACAGAAGGATAGTCGTCTATCATGACAAAAGGATGCTCAGATTGTATGGCAACCTGAAAGCAATCGGCGATGCGACGTTTGCCGAACTATCCAAAATCACCCGCGGAGAAATCGCTGCCTATGATGAAGTCATTGGCATTCTGACAAAGAAACTTAACATTGAAATCAAGTCGCAGGGAGACGATCAGGAAGACGAGCGCCTGGTTGATGAGATCATCGCCGATATTAAGGCCCGCAAACGCGATAACGACGTATTGATAAGCTCCATTTCCGGAAATGTAGTCAAGTACGTCAACCGCAATTATCCTAACATTCCAACCGGCCAGGTGTTCTGGCTTACATCATCAACCTATCTCCCATTCGACGGCCTGACAGAAAAGCTGTACGAGAAAATCAGTGCTACCCAGGCAGACTACCTCATGCTGCATATGGCCAACCTGCGCAATATAGATGACCTGCTCAGGTTCAAGCCCAGGGGGAAAACAATTGTTTTCTGGGATTTTGACGACACCATGTATATCGTGCACAAGGACATCTCCGACCGGCTCTGGGGTGATTCGGGCATCAAAACATTTTTTCGGTTTGTGCGATATAAATTTGTTTCAGCATTCCAGCGAATCACCCGAGGCTAAAATCATCATCACAAACAATTGTGCCGCCGGACGGTGTAATTATATATGCCTTGGACATCAAAACATCCCAGATGGCTTAATACAACCCGGAAGCAGTTAGCCGCAACAGACGGCAAGCGGGTTCTGCAGATATTGGCTATTGTCTGCATCTGTCTTGTTTTGTTCATCATATATCATAAAGGGCTTACCGATATTGTAGTCCTAATTCAAGAAAATCCAGATGATTTTTTCCGCGCATTATTCAGGTATTTTATGGACAATCTTGCTGGCGGAGAAGGATGATTTTAAATTTTATCTGTAAAAAATCCACTAACCCTCGCAAAAAGTATCCGCAAGGCGGCCCTGAGGCTGTAAACCCTCTATATATATGAAATTGACACTACCTGATACCCGGCAAAGTCTATTTAATCTAGATTTAAATTAACGACATCGCTTTACAGGAAAATAGAAATCAGATAAAATTGTATCTGAATAATTAAATCTAAATTTGGAAGGTTATTGCACGATGCACTAATTCGAAAACGGACAGGTGGTTGATATGAATACGGGGCACCACATTATCAAGTTTGCAATTCTAATAATTTACCTGTGTTTCACCATAATTACGGGATGCACCGTCCTTCAGGGCAAATCGGTAAAGACGTATGAATCCGAATATCAGGATGCCGTCCGGGCCAGCAGCGACACGTTACAACACTTAAGAATACCCGTAGCCGAAAAAATGTCGGACGAGTTAAAAACGGTAATTCACGCCGAACGTTTCGATGGAACACCGGTCTCAATTGAAGTGGTGAGGATAGATCAAAATCATACGGAGGTTTCGGTGAGAACGGGTACAGGGGTCATACCGGATAACCGAATTCCAGACCAAATTCATGAATTTATCAGCGACAGCCTAAAACAGCAATCACAGGCGGATCCGAAAGACACAGAAAATATAGACAGGGAAAGTATTCAGGCCTCAGCCGATGATACAGCTCAACAGGAAATTACAGAAGAAAACCTCGAAGCGTATTCCACTCCGGAAATAGCTGCGGCCGAACCTGCCGTCGACGTTGAGGATCAAAGCCAAAGTGAGCGCCCGCCGAAATTAGCCGCGATTTATACGGACTCCGTCTTTGTCATTTTTTTCGACCAGGATTCAAATGCGCTTTCGGCTAAATCAATGCAAAAACTTGATCAGGTTGCTGAAATTATTTTTAGAAACGAAAAAATCGGAATCACGCTCAATGGCTATACGGATTCATACGGCGCACCGTCTTACAACAAAATCGTCTCTGAAACCCGGGCCAATACGGTTAAGCTCTATCTTATCGGAAAAGGTGTGAACCCCGCCAGAATAACAGCTGTGGGCCATGGCGCCCAAAAATTTCTGGCAAGCAATAAAACCAGAGAAGGACGGCGATTTAATCGTCGCGTTGAAATAGAACTTAAAAACCTGAGAACAGAGTAAGCCTTACAAAATTTATATTAGAAAGGAGGAGAATCATGTTCAAGAAAGTAGCACTGATTGCTTTGTGTTTGTCTTTTATTGTGGTTTCGGCCTGCGTGCAGAAAAGTAAATATGTGGAACTCGAAACTGCTCATAGCCAGACCCAGCAGGAATTGGAGATGGAAAATAAAAAGGTGGCAGATCTTCGTGAGCAGGTCTCCAAATTGGTGGACGAGAACAATCGCTACCTAAGTATGATAGAGACCCAAAAGGGTACCATTGAGGATTTGCAGAAGGAAGTAGAGAGGGAAAAAGCGGTTGTTCAGCAAAAAGATAAAAAGATTTCGGATTTAGAAAGGACCCGCGCAGAAATAGAGACCAGTCTTAAGGAGCAGATTGCGTTAAAGAACATAAAGATAGAAGAGATCGAGGGCAAATTAAAAGTAACTTTTGTGGATAAGATTCTTTTTGATTCAGGAAGTACAACAATCAAACCAAAAGGCAAAGAAGTGTTACTCACACTGGCAGATTCATTCAAACAAAATGAAGGACAAAGCATAGTGGTTGAGGGCCACACGGATGATGTCCAGATCGGAGCAGCATTGCAGGACAGGTTTCCAACCAACTGGGAGTTGTCCACAGCCAGGGCAACTTCTGTCGTCAGATTTCTGCAGGAAAAAGGACAGCTAGCGCCTGAAAGGCTGACCGCCAGCGGTTTCAGCTATTACAAACCCGTTGATACCAATGAGACCGAGGAAGGACGAAAACAGAATCGCCGCATCGAAATTATCTTAATTCCAGAACGATAACAAAATATCTCCAAAACTAGAATAGATTCTTTTGCGTCCATTCGCATTTTTTTGCCGGAGATAGACAATTATTCACGACTGGTTATCATCTGCAACCGAATATTCCATCTCAAAATGGAAATCCTGACCGGCGGTATTTAGTTTGGTTTCCGCTTATTCCTTAGGCGTTTTCTAAATGTCTACATCGGGCACTTAACGCGGAACTTGAAGATTTCCGTTTATCACAGGTTGACGTTTCATCAACCCGATGCTATCCCTTTGGCAAAAATACCAAACACTTCTGTTGCACCCAGGGATTCCCATGAAAAACGAACTTCTCATTTCAGCCGAAAAAATTATGGACTGTTTAAGCGATGGTGTTTACGTATGCGATCGTGACCGTCGGATTGTGTATTGGAGCAAATCTGCAGAACGTATCACCGGATGGCGGTCTGAAGATGTGCTGGGCCGGGCCTGTCTGGAAGACATCCTTAGCCACGAGGATAAGGACGGGCACCGATTGTGCGGCAAAGAGTATTGTCCCTTGCACCGCGCCATGATCACAGGCGTCACCACCAGTGTGCCGGTGATTGTCTTTGCGCTCCACAAAAACGGCACCAGGGTCCCAACCATGGTGACCACCGCGCCGATTCGGAATGATGCCGGTGAAGTCATCGGCGGTGTCGAAACATTTCGGGATGTGTCTCCGATGCTGGTTGACCTTGAGCGTGCCCAGAAAATTCAGCATCAGGCCCTGCAGTACCATCTGCCGGAAGATCCGCGTCTGCGCTTTTCGACTTTCTTCAGGTCCTATGACATTGTAGGCGGGGACTATTATGCCATTCAACCGCTGGATGAGGATCGGTATGGATTTTTGCTTGCCGATATGGAGGGGCACGGTGTCGCCGCCGCCTTATACGCAATGCACCTGAGCATTCTCTGGAACCGTCATTTTCATCTCCTGAAAAAGCCGGCCGGGTTTGCCGCTGCGGTTAACGCCGAACTTATCAAGATATTCGGCAGCGTGGTTACCTTTGCAACGGCAATGTGCGGGGTCATCGATGTTTCTGCAGGAATCCTGTGTTTCACGGGCGCCGGCGGCCCGACCCCATTGATTATCCACGAAAATTGGACTGTTGACCAGCCAAAGTCCACCAGTCCGCCCCTGGGCGTCATGGAAGATACCCGCTACAAAGAGGAAACGGTGAAGTTGGAATCCGGTGACTCCATCCTCCTGTTCAGTGACGGTGCTATCGAGATCCAAAATGCTGCGGATGAATGGCTTGGCGTCGAAGGATTTATACAAATCCTGAAAAATCTGGACTATCCCCAAACCCCCCTTAGCATGGATGCTCTGGAAGAGGAATTACTGAAGTTTTCAAACGATATCCGACTTCAGGATGATATAACGATTCTGGAAGCGCGCTTCTGGGGTTAAACCACTTAATTTAAAGCTGCGGGATTACTTTTGCGCCCGGTCGGCTTCTTCTATGGAGCTGTACCCCGATGCTTTCACCAGATGTTCGTAAATCCGCTCCGATCCATTCACACCCATTTTCAGATATCCCCGCATGTCTTTGAGCAGCAGTTTAAGGGTGTGGTCGGAATAGGTCTCGAGCTCGCCTCTAAGATAGGTTTCAAAAGATGTATCGGCGGTGGCGTCATCCGATCCCGTCAGGTGACGGGCACCCGCCATAAGATCGGGATAGCTTTCAATCATTTCCTGTTGCCACTGCAGCTGTATGGCCATGATCTTCTCGACCTGTGGGTTGACATCTTCGCCGCCAATCAGACCCTGCATGCGTGCATATTTGGCCGTCATCAGGTTTAACCCGTCACTGCCGGCCTGTTGAAGATCGTCATGATAGCTTTGCAGCGTATCTTCAGACCAGATACTGAACTGGGCCCGCCGGTGAAGACGGAACCCCTCCGGATTCTGCTGGCAACTATAAATACCATCGGCCGGAACCGCAAGAAACATCTCCAGCTCCATTTCGATAATGCGATCAATGAGCTTTTCTTTGGCACCCATGGCTTGCTCCGGTTAAATTACGCCAGCCCCCATCCGATTTTGTAATAGCGAAACGTTTCCGCCATGCCGCATAAAAAAGGGGTGTAACTAAAATTCATTATGCCTTGCACGCTTGATCCGCCATAAATCAGATGTTCATCCAGCGGAAAAGGAAGCGGTATTTGCCGCCAGTTTATCTCATCGAAATCCAGGGTCTCAACATCGAGCTTCTCCCCTGTCACCGCCGCCAGCACCTCGACCAGGCGCCGTTAAGAAATAAGTTCCCCGGCTGCATTCAATCGACCACTGAGAACCGCTCACGCAGATGCGGGTCTGCAATGCGAATATGAATGCTGTGCGCATGGTCGAGCAAAAAATCACTATCCGAATCGGACAGCCCTTCGCGCCTCAACTGTTCAATAAGACATGCGCAGATATCTTCGATGACCGCCGCCTTTGCTTTCAACCCGGTTTTTTCAACAAGGGTGGTAATCATCAAATGAATCCTCTCGCCCAGAACCGGAAGCTGACGCACCCCACGATGCATCCACTTATAAAAGGGCGTGTACCTTTTGTTCAAAAGAAAAACCAGCGATATGACGTCTGCACAAAATTTTGTTTCCGCGTACTGCACGGCAAAATATTCCCTGCGCTTGAGGGAACGTTCGAAATTATACTGACCGGCCTGAGCGGCGGTCATACAGCGCGAGGCCATCTTTTTCAAGCGCACATCCTCGGGATAAAAATCCAGTAATGCGCTTCGCCAGCGTGAAAATTCGCCCAGCGGGTCCGCAAATATTTTGCCGTTGGTACAGGTCGCCAGAGACAACTCGGGGATTGACAGCCAATCGTCAAGGCTTTCAGGCACGCGATCCAGACCGGTATAAGCCTGATAAAAGGCGCTGATCCGGCCGACACCCGTGCGCGCCTCTTCCCCGGGGCTGGCGACACGGGGGCCGAATCCCTTGAAGGTTTCCGGAAGACTTTCGTACGCCTGCTGCAGGCCCGCGCCTATGGCATCAAAATCATCGGCTGTCAACCAGATGCAAAATCCCGGGCCCCAGTCATGATCCCTCGAGAGGTCGTCATCAAAGCCAAAGCATTCGGAACCCGGCCCCACAAGACCCACTGCCAGGCGCGGCGCAAAAGCGCCGAATCGACCGGCGATCATGGGAGCCCCGTGGGTGTGATAATAGGCCTCCGCCAGATCAAGACCGTTCATCGCTCCGCCCTTCTTCATCATTTTTGTTTTCTTGAAAAGTCATGGCCCTTTCCTTTTAGATGATGCCGCTATTTGCTTGCCGTCACTTCATGAATGGAAGTATTTTTAAGACTGGCATAGAAAACGACTGCTGAAAGTCCCACAACACCGGCCAGTAGAAACCATGCGGGCTGATAGCGCCCCCATGTGTCAAAAATCCAGCCTGCCAGAGGCGCCCCGACAATCATTCCCACCATCATGATACTACCGGCCATTCCCACGATCGTACCCAGTCTTTCCCTGCCGAAATACGCTTTCATTAACCCCGTAATCATGGGAACAGCGCCTCCCCAACCGATTCCGAATACAATAATAAACGCCATGACAACCCACCATCTGTCCACTGTTACAAAACCGAAAATGAAAACGCCTATAGACGTGAATGCAAACGAAAAGACGAGCACAGCTCTTTTATCAATATAATCACCGAGCCAGCCGAAGCCGATTCGGCCCAATATCGTCAGGATCGGCAATGCGCTGGCGATGAGACTTGCCATCGACCGCTCGATGCCGATGGTGCTGAGATAGGGCATAATATGGGTCATCACGGCACTCACCGGCATGACATGGCAGAGAAAGGCCGCCGCGATAATCCAAAAGGCCCGGCTGCTCAATACCGCTTTATTGGTGATATTAATTTTCGCGCGGTTTTCCGTAATGGCATCGTCATCCTTACAAAAGCTGCCTTTTACGCCGTCGGGCCGGTAGCCGTATTGTTCGGGATTGTGTCGCATTAAAAGCGAAAGCGGCAGGAGTATAGCCCACATTCCCAACCCTAGAATGACGGTTGCCTGCCGCCATCCAAAGTTATCGACTAGCAGGGTAATCAGGGGGATGAGCAATCCGCCGAAGGCAACGCCGCTGGCAGCGACCCCCATGGCCAGACCCGCTTTTTTATGGAACCAGTTCGCCACAACGGTCATCATCAAAGCCGCCGTAGCGGTGCTTACACCGGCGGCAATAAAAATAAAGGCGGTGTAAAACATCGCCAGCGTGTTGACCCGGCTCAGAAGGAGAAGGCCAAAACCGTTAAGCAGAGCCCCGAGTGCAACTAGCCGGCGCGGGCCCCAGCGATCTAAAAACATGCCGGCAAACGGTGCCAGAAGCCCGGTTTCGAGACCCCTCAGCGAGGCTGCAAATGAAATCTGAGTATAACTCCAGCCCAATTCATTGGCGATCGGTTCAAAAATGGCCGTAAACCCCAGATTAATAGATCCGCTCACATACAACGTAATCAGGAAACTGGCGCCAACGATGTACCACCCAAAAAACACTTTGATTTTTCTCCGATTCCGATGTGTTGGTGGAAGGCAGCACCTTCCGATATAAATATTTGAAAATATTATAAATATTAAATGTCCGGGCGATTTTAAGGCATGATAGTATGATGGATGCGATATAATGTCAAACAGCCGGGATGGCTTTTTACCCTTTTCGGTCTCTTTTTCGATAAAAAAGAATTGACAGAAATATGCACCAGTGCTATCAAATTAGGAAATATTGTTGCATAATACGCAAATATATTGCATATTTCTAAACTGCTATGCAAATTTCCGCAAAACCCAATAATTATCATTCGGTGCAAAAGGCACTGCAGATCCTGCTGTCATTTGTTCCCCACAACAATGACATGGGCACGTCGGAAATCAGTTCACACCTTGGTCTTCACAAATCGACGGCCAGCCGCCTGCTGAATGTTTTGACCAGCTATGGTTTTTTGCAGCACGATGCCAAAACCAGGAAATTCAGGCTCGGCATATCCGCCGCAAAAATAAGTACCGCCATAAAACAGTCTCTGGGCGAACAGCTCGTCAGCATCGCCCAGCCCCATCTCGACGACCTGCGAAATGAAATCGGAGAAACAGTGGCCCTGGAAGTCTGGGTAAGGAACGCCACCATACTGGCTTATCGGGCCGAGGCGCTGCGGTTGCGGCGAGTCTATCTGCTCAGACCCGGAGACAGGGTCGATGTGCATGTTTCCGCCGGCGCAAGGGTCATATTGGCCTTTCTGGCGCCGCAGATGGTGGACCATATTTTAACCGGGCCGTTTGAACGCTATACTGAAAACACCATCGTTGATGCGGGTACGCTCAAAGAAAAAGTCAGAGAAGCACGAGATGCCGGTTTTGCGATCTCAAAAGGTGAACGCAATCCGGATTCCAATATTGTTGCAGTTCCGATCTTCGATTATGAAAAGAAACCGGTGGCGGCAATATCCCTGTTTACAGATAACGAAGAACTGCCGAAATTGCTCGAGGCCGATATCGTTTCAAAGCTTAGAAAAACGGCCGCACTGATTTCGGCCAAACTGCTCTATTCCGAAGAGCGTTAACCCCAGATACTCCCGGCAGCGGGAAATAGATGCAAGGAACGCTATCATGAATGCCCGCATAAAAAGGCTGATGTCCAAATTAGAAGTCAAGCAATTCCCCATCTGTGTGGAGAAGGCCCGGCTGGTTGTCGAATCGTTAAAGACCACCGAAGGTGAACCGCAAATCCTTCGACGGGCCAGGGCCACCGCACATTTTCTGGATAATCGAACGATCTTTATTGAAGACGATGAACTCATTGTCGGCAATATAGCCGCAAAGCCCATGGGAATGGAAGCAGGTACCATGGGACCGACCTGGCCCAAGGAAGACATCGAGAACCTGAGGGCCGGAGGCCTTGACCTGTCAGAAGAAGACGAGATCCTTTTGCGATCATTGGATGATTTCTGGGCCGGCCAGGGCAGAACCCTGGATGAACGCCAGGGACTCTATTACGACGATGAGCGCCTGTGGCCGTTTATCCGTTCGGGCATCCTTTGTCCGCCCTGGAAGGTGAAAACCGAGGGCCGCGGACAGGGTTCGGCCGGCGTGGGGTGGGGGCTGGGCCTGGCATACACTTTGATTATCGTGGATTTTGCCAAAGTCCTCAACCACGGGCTCAACAAAATCATCTCGGATGCAAAAGCCGAGCTGGATGGGTTGCGCTATTTCAGCGCCGATAACATAAAGAAACGAGATTTTTTGGAAGCCGTGATCATATCCCTGTCAGCCATCATTCGCATCGCCGAGCGCTTTGGGGATCTGGCCGAACAGATGGCGGCCTCTGAGAAAGATGCCCGGCGCAAAAACGAGCTTTTGCAAATCGCAGAAACCTGCCGGTGGGTGCCGGGCAATCCGGCCCGAACCTTTCGAGAGGCGATGCAGTCTTTCTGGTTCGTCTGGTTGATGGTGCTGGGAGGCGCTTCCGGACCCGGACGATTCGACCAGTACATGTATCCTTTTTATCAAAAAGACATCGATGGCGGGCGCATTACCGACGCGGAGGTGCTGGAGCTTTTGGTATGCCTGCGAATCAAACTCATGCAATATAATTTTGTCGGCGGGGGCAAGCTGCAGCGCGAAAAATGGGCCGGAATGGCCCGCTGGAACAACTGGGTGATCGGCGGGGTTACCCCGGAAGGAGAAGACGCCACCAACCCGTTGTCCTATCTGATTCTGGAGGCGGCCAATGAATGCCGGACGCCGCACCATACCATCACCGTAAGGGTTCATGAAAATACGCCCGAAGATCTCATGCAAAAAGCGCTCGAAGTCGTTAAGCTGGGTCTGGGATTACCCGCTTTTATCGGTGACAAGTCCTACATCGAGTACCTGACGAGCAACGGGGTCCCGCTGAAAGATGCGCGGGATTACGGACTTTCCGGTTGCCTGGATGTCAACCTTGCCGGAAAATCAAGAACATCTGCCATCGGCATGTTCATCGTTCCGCGCGTATTGGAGATTTTCATGAATAACGGGTTTGATCCGTATCTCGATATGCAGCTGGGTCCCAAAACCGGTAAATTCGAGGAATTCAAGTCCCTCGAAGTCTTGATAGCGGCTTTCAAAAAACAGTTGAAGCATTTTATGGGTCTTGCAGCGGAAGAGCATAATGTCCTGCTCCAGGCCCATGCGCAATTGTTTCCGGATGCAGTGCACTCGGCCCTGATGGATGACGCCGTCAAGGTGGGCCGGGATGTTCTCGACCGGGTAATGCCTTTTGAAAACGGTTCGGTGCTCAACCTGGTGGGAATGATCAATGTGGCCGATTCCATGGCCGCGGTCAAAAAACTCGTTTTCGATGATAAAAAGATTTCGTTGCAGGAGCTGAAAGCAGCCCTGGATGCAAACTGGGAAGGAGAAGCCAATTCCCGCATCCGCAACCTGTGTCTGGAAGCACCCAAGTACGGCAACGGAGACGCCTATGTAGATGCGATCGCAGCCGAGCTGTTCCAGTTCTGGGCGGATACGGCGGCATCATTCCCCACCGCCTGGGGCGGCACGACCAAAGCGACCGCTATTTCAATTACCGCCCATGCGCCCGGAGGCGCAATGACGGGTGCGACCCCTGACGGTCGGTTTGCCGGCGAAACGCTTGCCGACGGCTCCCTGTCCCCGGCCCAGGGAAAAGACATCAAGGGGCCCACCGCTGTGTTGCGCAGCGCCATGGCAGTCAATCAGGATCCCTTTCAGGCCACCCTGCTGAACATGAAATTTGATCCCTCTGCTTTCAAGACCCGGGAAGATCTGCGCAAGCTTTCCATGCTCATGCGCACCTATTTCAGCCAGGGCGGCAAACACGTCCAGTTCAACGTTGTCGACAAAGGTACCCTGCTGGATAGCCAGAAGCGGCCCGAAAAGCATCGCGACCTCATCGTGCGGGTGGCCGGTTACAGTGCCTATTTTGTAAATCTGGGCAGGCCCGTTCAGGATGAAATTATTAAGCGAACGGATTACAGATCTATCTAAAGCAAGGGAGACAAAAGGGAAAATGACCGGCGAAAACACGGTTACACTGGTTGCGGTGGGTGATGTCGGCCCAAAACGAGCGCACGCCGAGGAGGTATTCGACGCGACGCGTTCGATCCTTCAAAGTGCTGACATCACATACGGCCAGCTGGAGAGCAATCTCTCCCTGAGGGGGACACCGCAGCTGCACATGGGCCTGGGTTCGATTGCGCACCCCCGCATCGGCAATGCCCTGGCAGATGCCGGCTTTGACGTCATGTCTTTTGCTTCCAATCATTCGCTCGATTACAGTGAAGAAGCCCTGATCGACACCCTCGATGTAATGAAAAAAAACAAAATCAGGATCATCGGTGCGGGTCGCAACCTATCTGAAGCCAGGCAACCCGTGATTTTCGAGCGTGAGAAAACCAGAGTGGGCTTTTTGGCCTACTGTTCGGTTGTCCCCAAAGGCTTCGAGGCCGGAGAGAATAAAACCGGAGTGGCGCCTGTCAGGGCTTCGACTGCATACGAGCAGGCCGACTGGCAGCCGGGCACGCCCCCGCGCATTATTACCAAGGCGTTTCCGAACGATCTGGACGCCATGGTGAAGGATATTGAAAGCCTGAGGAAGAAAGTCGATGTGCTGGTGGTCGGCATGCACTGGGGGGTTCACTTCGTTCCTGCGGTTATTGCCGGGTATCAGTATGAGGTCGGTCATGCCGCCATCGATGCCGGCGCCGACATCATCATCGGGACCCACGCCCATATTCTCAAAGGCATCGAAGTTTACAAGGGCAAGGCGATTTTTTTCAGCCTCTGCAACTTCTGTATGGATCTCCCCATAGCCGGGCCCGTGGCAGATGCGATGGCGGCCGCCATGCAAAGACCGGTCATTACGGATGTAAAAATCGATCATCGAAATTACTGCCAGATCGGTCACTATTCCTGGAAAGTGGATCCTGAATATCCGACCTATGCGTTTCCGCCGGATTCAAGGAAATCGATTCTGGTCAAGTGTCATATCAGCGATAAAAGACTGCGCAGCGTATCCTTTTTGCCTTTATGGATGTCCAAAACCGGTCAGCCGACGCCCTTGTCGCAATCCGATCCGCGCAACGAAGACGTGCTGAATTATATGAAATGGCTTTGCAAGGACCAGAGACTGGATACCGAGTTTATACGTGAGGGAGATGAGATTAGGGTCTTAACAGATTAGAAGTGATTTCAAAACCCCATCTAAGGCCCAATGGCTGCGTTGCAGGCCTCCGGTAAATGCTCACATACACGTGTATGCTGCGCTTTCCCGATCGGCCTGACGCCTTGCCCTTGGACCTGATCTGAGGTTTTGAAATCACTTCTAGGAGTGGTTTCAAGACAAACCGTCTCGACCAAAAACCTTTTAAAGCCTGTCGATTATATGAGGACATTGAGGAAGGAAGATCAATGGCAGGTGTGAAAGATAAAGAAATTGTGCTCTATGCCGTCGGTGACGTGGGACCGAACCGGGATGATCCGCAGTCCATGTTCCGGCATGTATCCGGCTTGCTGACACAGGGCGATATCCGCTTCTGTCAGCTCGAAACCAACCTCTCGACCCGCGGAACTCCCCTGCCCCAGGCAAGACTGCCTATGCGAGCCCATCCGAATTCCGCCTCTGCACTCAGGGAGGCCGGTTTTCAGGTGGTCTCGTTCGCCAGCAACCACTGCATGGACTTCGGCCCGGAAGCCTTTTTCGATAGCATTGATGCCATAAAGGCAAACGGAATGGAATCCATCGGCGCCGGCAGAAATATCGCGGAGGCGCGCAGGCCTGTGATTCTGGAAAGGAATGCCACGCGCATCGCATTTTTGGCCTATAACTCGATTTTGCCTTACGGATATTGGGCGGAGACAGACCGGCCGGGATGCGTGCCCCTGCGCGCCTGGACCGTCTACGAACAGGTCGAACCCGATCAGCCCGGTTCGCGCTGCAGGATCCATACCTTCCCCCACAAAGACGATCTTCAGGCCATGACCGCGGACATTGAAAGCGCCAGATCAGCGGCCGATATCGTCATCCTATCGATTCACTGGGGAATACACTTCGTACCGGCCCGACTCGCAGATTATCAACGCGAGATCGCCCGAAAGGCCATCGATTGCGGTGCGGATCTCATCCTGGGGCACCATCCGCATATATTAAAAGGTATCGAAGTCTATAAAGGGAAGGTCATAATGTACAGCCTGGGCAACTTCGCCATCGAACAACCCTCCGCCTTTATGAAGGACCTTTATAAAACCACTCGCCATAGAGAAATTGAAGAACTAAATCCACAGTGGGATCAAAACCGTGAATATCCCCTGCCGCCGGATACCAGAAAATCTCTGATTGCCAGATGCGTTATTTCGGAAAAGCGCATCCGGCGCATTTCGTTTCTTCCGGTATATCTCACCGATCAATCCGAGCCGCAAATCTTGAAACCGGGCGATAGGCGCTTTGAAGATGTTGTGCGATATATGGGCGAAATCACAAGCGATCAGGGATTCGATACGCGGTTTGCGCGCAAAGGCGATGAGGTCATTATAGAGACCGATTGAAACCACTTCTAAAAATCTAAAATAAGAAAAGGAACCATTATAGGCCTATGAACGAATCGGCGATTCTGGCTGAACACGCTGCAAATACGGTTTATGAAGATCTCCCTGCAAAGGCCGTAGAGATGACCAAAATGAGTTTGCTCGACGCCCTGGGGGTCACGCTTGCTGCCGGCGGCTTATGCCCGGAATGCGAAGCCTTCGTAGAGATCGCCATGGAAACCGGCGGCAAAAACGAAAGCACGATCCTGGGTTTTGGCGCCCAGGTCCCGGCACATATGGCAGCCTTTGCCAACGGTGCCATGGCGCATGCCCTTGATTTTGAGGACGCCCATGATCTTGCCCTCGTCCATCCCAATGCCGCCGCAGTGCCCGCTGCCCTGGCAACAGCCGAATCCATCGGCAATGTGAACGGCAAGGACTTCATCACCGCCCTGGCGGTCGGATGCGATATTGTCTGCCGACTGGGGCTGGCCTTCAACGAGAACCCTGGCGAATACGGCTGGTACATACCCCCTATTCTGGGATCATTCGGGGCGGCCGCGGCAGCGGGAAAATTGCTGAATCTCGATGAAACCGGAATTCTCGACGCATTTTCCTTAACTCTCTGCCAATCGACGTGCAGTGCCGAATTAAGGTATAGTCCGCATTCCGATATCCGATCCGTTCGTGACGCTTTTGCGGCCCAGGCCGGCGTTCTGGCCGCGCGGCTTGCCCACAAAGGGGTTAAGGGATTCGACCAGCCTTTCGAGGGCAAGGCCGGGCTCTTCAACCTGTATGCCAGGGGCAATTACGACCGGTTACAGTTGATCAAAGGCCTGGGAACGCGGTTCGAAGGGGCCCATATCAGCTTCAAGCCCTGGCCGGCCTGCCGGGGAACGCATACCTACATCGAGGCAGCCTTGCATATCCTTAGCGAACATGCCCTGGACTTCAATGACATTGAAGCTGTTCGGGTAATCGTCAGTGCCTTTAACCGGATGCTGTGTGAGCCGGAGCATGTAAAAAAAGCCCCGCAAACGGTTATCGATGCCAAATTCAGCATTCCTTTCACGGTGGCCACGGCACTCTATCACCAAGAAGTGGGATTGGCGCATTTCACACCGGAAGGGCTTAAGGATCAGAATGTCCTGCAACTGGCGCAGAAAATCAGATACGAGTTGGACGCCAGCTTAGGTCTGAGAGATGCAACGCGAGGATTTCTGGAGATCAAAACAAAGGACAACAGGACCTACGTCAAACGGATCGATCAGGCTTACGGACATCCGGATAACCCCATCTCCCAAAAGGCGGTTGTAGCGAAGTTTATGGAATGCGCGGCTAAGGCCAGGACAAAAATACCGCCAAAGAAATTAAAAGCGGCGGTGAAATCCATCCTGGCGCTTGAAGAGATAGAGGACATCCGGCAGGTGGCAACGCTTCTTTAAATATCTTCAAGGCCAATAGGTTCAAGGTTCCGGGCTCTTGGTTGCAAAATCCCCGATTACATCATCAATTCCACAAGGTATAGAGAGAGGGGTGGAAGCAAAATGAGCAAGGCGACATGAAGGAAATCTGCCAGAACGAAGGGCACAATGCCTTTGAATACCGTCTCGATTTCGATATCCATCTCCCGGACAACCCCCGCAATAACAAAGGTGTTCATTCCGATGGGCGGCGTAATCATGGCGATTTCCGCCATCCTCACGAAAATGATGCCGAACCATATGGGGTTGAATCCCAGGCTGACCACCAGCGGGAAAAAGATGGGTATTGTCAGCACCGTCATTGCCGCCACATCCAGAAAACAGCCGAGAAAGAAATAAAGCACCAGAACCATAACAAGAATCGCCATCGGGGGTAAGGGCATATTGCCGATGAAGTCTGAAAGGGCATACGGGATCGTGGAGACAGCCACAAAGAAGTTGAAGATAAGGGCACCGATCAAAATTCCGTAAATCATGCCTGTCGTCTTTAGCGTATCTACGATAGCCGTTTTAAAACCATCCCAGGTAAGCCTGCGTCTCAGCGTGCATATGATGATCGCCCCAAAGGCGCCGACCGCTCCAGCTTCAGTAGGCGTAAACCACCCGATGATAAGGCCGCTGAGCACAAAGACGATCAGGGCGACAATCTCCCCACAATTGAGCAGGGACTTTATCTTTTCCCTAATGGACGCTTTTTCTGCCGGCGGGCCAAGTTCGGGTCTCCACCGGCACATGATGAAGATAACCCCTATATAGAAGAGACCTTCGAGTATTCCGGGGATGATGCCGGCCACGAATAGCTTCCCGATGGAAGTTTCGGTAAGGATGCCGTAAATGATGAGCGCACCGCTGGGGGGGATCAAAACGCCCATGGTCCCTCCCGCGGCGACGGCGCCGGTTGCCAGGGCCGGATCGTACTTGAGCCGCTTCATCTCAGGTATGGAAACCAGCCCCATGGTGGTTGCCGTGGCAATGCTGGAAGCCGAGACGGCCGCGAAAATTCCGGACCCGGCAACGGCCGCCATGGCAACGCCCCCTCTTTTATGACCGAGCCACTTGGAGGCAAGGTTGAACAAATCCCGGCCCATCCCGCTTACAAAAACCACCTGGGCCATGAGGATAAACAGGGGCAGCACGGCCAGGGAGTAATCGGTGACCGTCTGGAATGGAACAACCGCGAGTTTGGTAAAAGCAGCGACATCGGAGATGAGGTACCACAGTCCCGCAAAGCCCATCAAGGCCATTCCGGCGCCAATAGGAACGCCGAGTGCCAATAACGAGAAGAGCAAGATAAAACCGAGAATTCCGATAAGTATGGGACTCATTTTCCCAGAAGCCTCCTGATTGTCCGGTATAGATCCAGAAGATAGGTCAGGCAAAAAAGGAGCAAACAGAAGACCCACACGATTCGAAACGGCAGAAAGGGAACCTCCAGAACGTCCGAGGTCTCCTTTAGGCCACTTTCCCAGGCCAGACGTGTGCCGCCCCAGGCAATCAGAGCCCATACCGCAAAACTGAGCAGGAATGCCAGTAATTCGGCTGCAGCTTGAAGCCTCCGAGGAAACCGGGAGACTATGAGATGGACGGTGACATGGGCTTTTTGCAAAGCGGCGTAAACCAGCGCAAAGCCCACCGGAATCACCATGATTAATTCGAACAGCTCATAGCTCCCGGGAATGACGAAATGGGCAAATCTGCCGAAGATATTGCTCATCAGAAGCAGCATACCGACAATCAGAAAAACGCCTCCCAGAAATAGGCCTGCTTTGGTTAAGCGGTGAAGCAGGTCGGCAACGGCATTCATATCTCCCCCTCCAGCTTTGACAATTTGAACCACCCAACAGCTTGAACAACTCTCAACCCGACATGCTTATTTATTTGCTGCCCTCTTTTATTAAACGCCGGATTTCCTTATAGACGTCGGTGCCCGGCAGCCCTTTGGCATCGAGCGTGGCCATCTTTTTGGTTATGGTGCTGTCAACAACGAAATAGACTTTGGCCAACTCTTCAGGCGGAAGTTTGATAAACTCTACCTTGTGCTTTTTGGCCAGATTGATGCCGGTCTCTTCGTTGGCAAAAACCAGCTCCTCTACTTTCAGGCCGAACCACTCGATATTGTCTTCAAATATCTTCTGAACATCCTTGGGCAGCTTGTTCCAGGAATTTAGGTTAAATCCCCAGTGCCCGGCCGGAGCGGAAGCGATATTCAATTCAAGGGCATACTTGACCACCTCCGCAAACCTGAAAGATTTCAAGGTTTCATATGGGGCAAAGACAGCATCAATGGTGGTTTTCTGCAGGGCTGTGTAGCTTTCACTCATGGGCATGACAATGCCCTCTCCGCCGAGACCGGTAGCCACTTTGGCGATGTCGCCGGAGGCCTTTGCGGTCAGGCCTTTGAAATCCTCTACTTTGCGGACAGGTTTCTGCGCAAGAAGCAACTGGTAAGGCGGGATAGAGGCATAGGCCATTACCTTGATGCCGGCGCTGGTGAACTCCTCTTCAAGTTGGGGATACTTGGCGGCAACGGCATAATAGACCTTGCGGGCGAGTTTTGGGTCGTTCACACCATAGAAAACCATGCGCATCGACTTTTCAAAGTCGAATCCTTTGGGCGCATAGGCACCGGAAAAATCACCGATATCAGCCACACCCTTGGCAAGCTCGAGAGCAGACTGCCGCGGCTTGTAAAGCGCGCCGGCCCAGAAAGGTTTGATTTTCACCTTTCCCTGCGAATCGCTTTCGATCTTGTCCATCCAGAGTTTGGCGGCAACCGACATGGGGTGGCTGGGCGGCCAGAGACCACCATAGGTAAGCTCGATCGGGTCTGCAGCCTCTGCCGCTTTCCCGCCGACACCAAAGGCCAACCCAAGTACGATCAGGGCCCCCGAAATAACCACGAACAGACGATTGTGAAATCTTCTCATTTCTCTTCTCCTTTCTATGATTAATTCGTTTTGTTATTGATGAAGCGCTTTATCCGACTAACACTGCAAATCTTCTAGAATCCATCTTCCAGCAAAGCCTCCCGGCCTCATCCTCCGATGGTAACGCTCAGTCCATATGATTCAAATATTTTCTTAAGCGCTTCCATGCGCTCATCGCTGGGGGGCCCGATGCGAACGCAGCCTCCCGGTTTTCCCATCCTTTCATATTTGGTTTCGCCGAGTCGGTGGTAGGGCAGAAGATGTACTTTGACCTCGTTTCCCAACCCATCGGCGATGAATTGCGCCGCTGAGTTCATATTCTCGGACGAATCGTTAAATCCCGGTATAACGGGCAGACGCGCGAGCATGGGAAGATTCAGCGCCTTGCGAATTCTCATGGCGTTGTCCAGAACCAGTTTATTGGATACGGCCGTATATTCTTGGTGCCTGCCCGGATCCATATGCTTGAAATCATATAAGACCAGATCAGTGTATTCCAAAATCGGTTTCAAAATTTCCCATTTTGCATGGCCGCAGGTCTCGATGGCGGTGTGTATATCGGCATCCCGGCACAATTTCAGGATGCTGATGGCGAAATCGGGCTGCGCAACCGGATCGCCACCGGAAATCGTAACCCCGCCACCCGAGTTTTTATAAAAGATGGCATCCGCATTGACAGCCTCGAAAACCTCACCGGCGGTCGCGTTGCGGCCCATGAGGTTGCGGGCGTCATAACGACAGACTTCGACGCAATTCCCATGGCCCTTACACAGTTTTCGATCCGTCTTCGATTTTCCATCGATGACCTCGATGGCGCCCTCCGGACAGGCATCAACACAGTCACCGCACCCGGTGCATTTTTCAGCATTGAAAAACAATACGGGCTGAAAACCCTGCGATTCAGGGTTTTGGCACCACTGGCACCGCAATGGGCAGCCCATGAAAAACACCGTCGTTCGAATGCCGGGACCGTCATGAATCGAATAGTGCTGGATATTGAAAATTTTCCCCTGGGTGTCTTCAAGTCTCATTATAGCGGTTTTTCATGCTCCGTCCGTTTGATGATCTCCTCTTGCATGGGTTTTCCAAGCTGGATGAAATGGGCGCTGTAACCGGCAATCCGAACGAGCAAATCTTTGTGCTTTTCGGGTCGTTTCTGGGCTGCGCGCAGTGTCTTCTGGGTTACCACGTTGAATTGAATATGTTTTCCATTGCGGCTGAAATACGTTCGGATCAGCATGGAAAGCTTGCGAAGATCTTCGGTCGTCTGCAATGATGACGGATGAAATTTCATATTCAGCAGGGCCGCCTGATACGATTTCTGGTCAATCTTCATGGCACTGTTGAGCGCGGCTGTGGGTCCGCGCAGGTCCATGCCGCGCATGGCCGAGACGGTTCCATCCGCCAGGCACTCACCGGCATAGCGACCGTCCGGGGTGGCACCGGTAAGGGTACCGCCCGGCCACTGGGCGGATACGGATACGCCTGTGGGTTTGTGCTTTCCCCCCAGACAGGTTTCAAATTGCACCGTGGTGTCCGCCCAAAAGCGGAATAGCTCGATGGCGATTGCGTCTGCACCGTCGTCATTGTTTCCGTATTTAGGCGCTGACAAAAATGCTTTGCGCATTCTTGCATAGCGCCCGCCTTTCCAGTTTGAGCTGAGTGCATCTCTCAATTCTTTTTGAGAAAAGGTTTTTTCTTCAAATACGAGTTTTTTGACCGCCGCCAGTGAATCAACCACGTTGATCATCCCGACCGGGTTCATCACAGCCCCGTTTTCAAAGGGGAAGGTGCGATCCAGCAGGGCTTTGCCCGCCTTTATGCCCGCATGCATCAGCGAAGATCGCAACGGGTCCGGAAACAATTCGCGGCTGACCGTCAATTCGATGTTGTTCTTCTCGGCATGCAACCCCAGAAAATAGCGCAGCTGCGCTTTAAAGGCATCGAAGAAATCGTCAAAAGATGCAAAGCCATCGAAGTCTCCGGTTGTAAGGCCGAGCTGGGCGCCCGTTTGGGGCTCAATGCCGTTGTTCATGGTGGCCTCGAACACCTTGGGCACGATAAACATCCCGTAAGAGGCGATGCGGGATTTACCGGTGATGGCCGCATCGATACAGCCGGCCATAGCGTAATCGCGGGCATCCTTCAATGCAATCCCCTCATCGACAAGATACCCGATATAGGATCGATCACCCACAAAGGCCGGCATACCGATTCCGGTCTTGACCACTTCGAGCGCTTTCAGCATGAGATCTTCGGGTGTGCCGTCATGAACACGCAGGGTTACGGTGTGATGCGGCACGGGACACAACGTTAACGCATCTAAGATAAGATAGGACAACGCGTTGGTTGCATCTTCGCCCCCGGGGGTGACACCACCGATGGTCATGTTATGCCATTTGGCCATTCCGGCATTTTTCTGGCGGGCAAGTTTTCCCGAAGTCCGGTTGATCTGCATATCCTTGATTCGTAAACACTGCAGCAGTTCCAGGACATCCGCATCGGTGATCAGGCCCTTTTCGACATCATTTTGGTAAAAAGGATACATGTACTGATCAAACCGGCCAATGGATGCGGTCGGAGACGGCGTTATCATCAGGAAGATAAACCAGAAGGACTGGATGGCTTCATAAAATGTTCTGGCCGGATTGGCCGGTACCAGCCGGCAGGTGGCGGCAATTTTCTCTAGCTCTTTTTTTCGATTTGGATCCACTGAAACAGCCGCCATTTCTTCTGCTAAGACAGCGAATCGTTCGGCAAACCGGACAACGGCCTGCTGGGCAATCCGCACGCCCTGCAAGTAATGAATCTTGTCGGACGTGTCGGCCTGCGAGCGCTGCACTTTATTCAGTTCATCTTCGGCTTCCTTGAGAATGTGGTTGAGCCCTTTTCTGAGCACCCTCTCAAAATCGACCGTCATCAAATAAAAACCCGGTCCGAGGCCCATGCCGCTTTCCGCATACCCGCCGCCGGGGCCTTCTTCCCGGCTTTTCCAGGGGGGCAATATCATGCCGGTCTGCATAAAGGTCCAGAGCCGGTCATCAAATAACCGCCCCATCCGGCTCATCGGATTGTAGTTCTTCCAGTACCTGTTCATCTCGAGTATCTCGGCTTCTTCCTCGGCCGCGATGGCATAGCCGGCGTCTTTGAGCCCGTCGATTTCTTCCTGCGACCACAGCCCGGCATAGAAATCAAACTCCAGTCCCATGGGCTTGCTGGCGGCATTGCCCACAATCAGCTCATCATCCTCGATAAAAATGGTGATGTTGTCCAGCACATGGGCCAGGGCGTTGGCCCTTCTCAGGATCATGGGCTCACCCTCGGTCTGTTTGAATGATTCCGTCAGAAGGCGGCTTTTTCCGATACACAGCGGGTATCGTTCAACTTCTAAGCTTTGTCTCAATCTTTGGATTCTGGTGGTCATTTTAGGCACCGCTTTTTGAATCGTTTATTTTGAGTTCCCATTGTGCTCGAATGACGCGCGAATTTCGCGTTTTAAAATTTTGCCGGCCGGGGATTTGGGAAGCGCGTCGACGAACAATATTTTCTTGGGTGCTTTGTAAGAAGCAATCTGGGCTTTGCAGAAGCTGATTAAATCCGCTTCCGAGCATGCCTGGCCCTGTTTTATTATGACATACGCCGTGACCGCCTCGCCGTATTCGCTGTGAGGCATACCCACCACCGCACATTCTTCTACAGCCTCGTGGGTGTAAAGAATTTCCTCCACCTCCGTGGGAAAGACGTTATGGCCGCCGCTGATAACCACATCCTTGATGCGATCGACGATATACAGATACCCGTCATCGTCCAGACGGCCGACATCTCCGGAATGCAGCCATCCGTTTCGCAGCACCTGGTTGGTTTCTTCAATCTTATCAAAATAGCCCTTCATGATGTTGGGCCCGCGAATGATGATCTCACCGGTTTCGCCGGCAGGCACTTCGTTATTTTCATCGTCCACGATTTTGACTTCGACCACCCCTGCCGGAGTACCCACGGATCCGACCCTGTGCCGGTAAAGGTGGTTGAATGTAACCAGAGACGAGGACTCGGTCATTCCGTAAGCTTCGTGGATGGTCAGGTTGAATTTTTCCTGCCATTGGCGCACGATTTCAGAGGCCATGCTGGTGGCCGCTGAAAAGCAATATTTCAGCGTTTTTAAATACCTGCGGCTATTTTCGGTGTTCAACAAACGGATATAAACCGTGGGAACCGAGTAAAAGCGTGTAATCTTGTCGGTCTGGATGGAAGCAAGCACCCGGTCCATATCGAAGCTCTTGTGCAGCACCAGGGCGCCGCAGCCGTAAAGGGTTGAATTCATGATATGATTGCCGCCGAACACGTGGTTCAACGGCATGAAACACAGCGCAACATCATCGGATACGGCCCGTTCGTGATAACACACATTTTGGGCCGTATATAAAATATTGTGATGGGTCAACATTGCGCCCTTGGGGACGCCGGTGGTGCCGCCGGTAAAAAGGATGACACATTCGTCTCCCGGACTGCAATTGACGGGGGCAAAGGGTTCATTTGCGGTTGCGCGGGTATCGAAGCTTGAAGCGAGAACCGGATCATTTTCCCACACAAGGACATCTTTGACCGCCGGAATCCGTTCCCGCTCCGGCACCTGGGGCAGGAGTTCATCACCGGTAATCAACAAAGCGACCCGGGAATCATTCAGTAAGTGTTCAATTTCCTTCTGTTTATAAGCAGCGCTCACGCAAACCGTAACCGCACCCAGGCGGATGATGCCGTAATACGCCGCCACCCACTCCGGGCAGTTGGGCATATGAATGGCGATGCGATCGCCGCGGCGCAGACCCTGTTCGCTCAGATAAAAAGCGATGCGGTCCATGGCGCATTTAAGGTGGTCGTATGTGTAGCGCTGGCCGTTGTGGACCAGCGCAATCTTATCGGCGAAATTTAAGGCGCCTCTATCGATAATGCTGGAAAGATTCAAAGCATATCCTTTACTCAGGCGGTGCAATGCCCAATTTATCCATCAGTCGCCTGACAAAATCCGATCCATCCGGCTCATATGCCGGAAGAACCCATGGCATCTCCTGCAATGTTTGCAGCATGGAAGACAATAAATCGAAGGGGATGGATATAATTTGCCGGCCTTCCGGAAACAGCTTTCGGCGCTTCATGCCATGGCCCAGACCGGTGACGAAATAATTCAGTTCTCCGGTGAGATACGGATAAATATACGTCCAGGCACAGCCGATCGCCGGTGAGAACTTGCTGGTCCATATTTTTGCCGATCGATAGCTCATTGCCCGCAGAATAATTTCGGTTTGCTGGCTGCTGGCGAGCAAGATCAACAAATCGGGTTCGAATTGGAGCTTACCCAACGGGGAAAACGCAACATAATTAACGAGGCCTCTGCCGATCTTTGGAATATGCAAGTAAAGCCGACTTGCTGAACGCGGTCCTTCAAAGATTTTCAGCCCGGCACCGAAGTCTCCACTGGCAAAGGGCTCACTGATATCAGCCTGGCCCAGTACATACAGTCCGGCCTCACAGGTATGGTTTGCGGCGTCGGCAAAAAACGTACGGCCCTCCTGGGCCTGCTTAAGCATTTCGCAGAGCGCCATTTTCTCGTCTAAAGGTTCAATTTTATCGGGCCGTTTCGCCAGGAATCTAACCCCGACCGGCGGAACATCGAATTTGAACCTGTCCAGAACAGCGACATTTTCCTTCGTGAAAATCATGGGCACCGCTTCTTGTTACGATGGGGGTATCCAGGAGCTGTTGACAGAGCTCCTGGAACCATCAGCCGTCGCGCCTATTTTTTCGTATAAATGTGGCGTACGGGAAAGATCCCTACTTTTACCGATTTACCCTTCTGCACCTGGTCGATACGTATCTGATCGACGCCTTCGATATCGCCCTTGCCATAGGTGAGTGGCGTGCTGCTGAGGTCACCGGTGGGAAGGTTTTTGATCTGGTAAAAGCCATGCTCGAGCACGTCACCCGGGGTGAGCTTTTCAAAAGGCACTTTCTGCACAGCCAGCCGCAGGGCCTCGACCTGGATCATGGCCTCCAGAACCCCGGCTTCATACATGATGTGGCCAATGCGCTTGCCGCTGCGGTACTTATCCTGCAGGTCGCTGCAAAACTTTATGCCGGAGGTGGCGAGGTCATCCATGGGGCGGAAACTGCCGGCGCAAACATAACCGTCACCCAATTCACCCATGGCCTCCGCGAAAACGGCAGCGTGACCGGGTGCAGGCACACCGAAGGTCATTTTATGCGACAGATGGGGCCCCATACCCAGCCTGACCATTTCCTTTACCGTCGGCTGTGAGCCGGGATTGATCATCACCCCCAGGGCCAGGTCGACACCTTTTTGTTTAAGCCAGGTGAGCTGGGTGGTGGGTGGTGAGGTCGGCACCAGCGGTACATACTGGGTGCCCACAAACTCATAGCCGGTCTTCTGGAGATAGGCCTTCATCTCAGGTATCTCAATTGAGCGGCCCATGGCGTTGTCGGCAGTCAGGTAGGCAACCTTCGGCTTCCGGGCTTCTGTCCAGTTCGCTTTAAACCAGTCGGCAATGGATGCCAGAGAATCGGTATAAATCGGGTAATAGGTGAAGATGCTTTGAGGCGGCGTCAGCAGATAGGACCCGGTGGCCATGCTGGTGGCACCCATTTTATCCTCCCACATTCTGTCTTTGAGTGCCAGCGCTATGGGTGAGCCCGATATTCGGCCGACCAGCATTCCCTTGCCTTTGAGCTCCTCATAGATTGACAGCGCCTTGGGCGGTTTGAGCTCATCATCCCGCCACATCACTTCCAGTTTTATATCGGCGGGAAATTTTTCTTTACGCCAGGGAGCCAGATTTTTGGTATCATTTACATAGGCGACAAAATCCTCAATTCCGGCCAACACCGCTGCCGAATCCTCGGCAAAGGGCCCGGTTAGTGACTGGGTGCCACCGACATATAGTACTTTCTCAGCTTGAGCGCTGACGGGTAAAAGCAATCCTGCCGTCAGCAAGATAGTCAGCGAAGCGAGCAAAATCCATTTAAGTTTAGCCATTTTACCCTCCTTTCCGGATGGTGAGTTATTGAACGCTATGAGATAGGCATTCTGCCGGTTTGAATCACCTCCTTTCACTCTATTTCTTGATGAGAAAAAGGCCAGAGCCTGAAATACGTCCTGATCATCTCCCAGCGGTGATGAAGCCCCCGGGGCTCAAAAATCAGGAATATAATGATGATCAAACCATGTGATATAAGGGCCAGCGAGGCGGCCGCCTGCGGGGCAACAGCGGCGGCCAGGATCGGTCCGGCAACTGTGACGAGCTCATCCAGCAGCTTGAGCGCAACGACCCCAAAGATCGCCCCTGCCGTACTGCCCATGCCCCCCACGATCAACATTCCAAGATACCAGACGGAATCCCAAAAAGGAAACTGTTCGATGCTGGCGAATCTGACGTAGTGAACCAGCAGCGATCCGGCCGCGCCGGCATAGATGCAGCCGATAAAAAAGGCCTGCAATTTGTAGCTCCACAGGCTGACCCCCATGACCTCCGCCGCCAGCTCATTATCCCGGATGGCGATAAAGGCCCTGCCGGCTCGTGTTCTGACGATGTTGTGAGCCGTGATTGTCGCCAGGACCGCAAAAACCATCACCAGGTAGTAATAGTTGGTTTTGGAACTCAGCCCGATACCGGCGATGGTCGGTTTGGGAACAAGCAGACCGTCGGTCCCGCCGGTGAGGCTGCGTAGCTGGATGATGATCCAGATAATAATAAATTGGGCTGCGATGGTGGCCATAATCAGATAGAAGCCCTTGATTTTCAAAGATGGCAGGCCGAAGAGCAAACCGGCTATTCCCGCAGCCAGGGCGCCACAGGGAAGCGCAACCCAGAACGGCCAGCCCAGTTTGGCGCACAAAATGGCCGAAGTATAACCACCAACCGCCATGAATCCCGAATGGCCGATGGAGATTTGACCGCAGTAACCGGTAAGAATGTTGAGTCCGTGGACGCTGACAACCGCAATCCCAATGGTGGTCAGAATGGTGAGAATGTGGTCGCTTAAAAATAGGGGACAGACGAACAGTAAAACGAGCAACGCTGCCACTGCCCCCCACTGGCCCCTGGAGCTCAGGATCGCCATCTCCTGGGCATAATTTTCATGAAAGGTTCCGGTGTGCATGCGCATCAGCTAAACCCTCTCTATATGGGCCAGACCGAAGAGCCCGTGCGGTCTGAAAACCAGCACAATGATCATCACAAAAAAAGGAAATACCTGGGCCAATCCCCCCCCGGGCAGTAACGGGTCCAGGTACCCCGCAGCCACATTCTCCAGCATTCCCAGTATGATGCCGGCGACAATGGCCCCGCCGATGGAGTTGACCCCGCCCAGCAGCACGACCGCGAATGCCTTGAGGCCGATCAGGGCAAGATCCATATTCGCCCCGGATACGCCCCCCAGGAGGATGCCGCCGATGACACCGACCACACTGGCAATGATCCACGAGGCGGCATAGACAGTTGTGGCCTTGATACCCACACTCTGCACCACCTGCAGATCCTCGGCCGTGGCCCGCATCGCCAGCCCGATTTTGGTATAGCGGAAAAGGATCATGAGCAGCGCCACGCAAGTGATAGACACGATCAGTCCGATCAAAGATTCCGAAGGTATGGAAATCTCGCCGATTTTCATGGTTATCGTCGGTAATAATCCGTGGTATGCCTTATATTCGGCACCCCAGAGCAGGGTTGCCAGACCCCCCAATACCGTGGAAAGGGCGATGGTCATCATGACGATAGCCAGCACGGGTTGACCGACCAACGGGCGCAGCATCAGGCGCTCGATCAGCAATCCCATAATAATGGCCACCGCAATTGCCGCCAGCAAGGCGGCCCATATCGGCAGACCGAACGGCACCAGAAAGGTCCAGCCGAGATAGCCGCCAATCAGAACAAAATGCCCCTGGGCGATGTTAAACACATCCGAGCATTTCAGAATGATCACAAACCCGATGGCAATCAGGGCATAAACCATCCCCTGGGCAAAGCCGGTTACAACCAATTGCAGAAAAAAAGTCATCCGCCCGCTCCTTCAACAGACTCAATCCGAATCTTCGTATTTATGGTTCCCGAGCGCCCGTCACGGTCTCCGACCTGGGTTTCTATCGAGGCCTCGATCCTGTCAGCGTAGACCGCATCGATCAGATCACGATAACGCTGTTCCAAAAATGCCTTTTTCAGTGTCCGGGTTCTGGTTAACTCGGCTTCATCGGTGTCAAATTCCTTGTGCAGATTGACATATTTTTTCACCCTGGAGCCGGGAGCCAGCGTGTGGTTGACTCTGTCGATATCTTGCCTCACCAGTTCATACACCTCCGGCGCCTGGGAAAGTTCGGCAAAGGAAGTATAAGCCACCCGCCTTTGTCCCGCCCACCTGCTGACGGTATTATAATTAATGATGATAATCGCTGAAACGTAGGCACTTTTCGGGCCGGCCAGCACCCAGGCATCTTTTATATAAGGGCTGAAGCGCAGCCGGCTTTCTATATTCTGGGGTGCCAGCCTGTCGCCATTGTCCAGCTCAACCAGATCCTGGAGTCTATCCATAAATACAATATGCCCATCCTCTCGAATGAAACCGCTATCGCCACTGTGAAACCACCCATTTTTCAGCACTTCATCCGTCTTTTTCGGATCTTTATGGTAACCGGCGAAGACACCCGGCTGCCGATAAACGAGTTCGCCATCCTCGGATATCTTTACCTCGGTTCCCTCGTGAGCGGGACCGACCGTTTCCAAACTGATATCATCATTTTCGGAACCCGTCAGTGCTCCGCCCTCGGTTGATCCATACAGGCTCTTGAGCGGAAGATTAAGGGCATGATAGAACCTGAAAGCATCCGGGCTCAGTATCGATCCGGTCGTATAACATATTCTGGCATTTGACAGGCCCAGGCTGCGTTTGATGGACCTGAAGAGAATGATATCGGCGAAAGAATAAAGCATTTTCAAAAACACGCCTGGTTTTTGCTTGCGATACTTTAATTCGGCCATTTTGTCGCCAATGGGCATTAGCAGCCGGAAGGCAAGCCGCTTGATCGCATCCGCGCCCAGAATCCGCGCCTGCACCATGGCGGCCTGACTTTCCCAGGGCCGTGCGCCGTAAAACACAATACTCGGCCCTGTTTCCTGGCTGTCCCGCTGCTGGGTTTCCGGCGCTTCAGCGAAGTTCAGGACGCTGGCCGATAACAGATGGCAACCAATACTCATCCATTGCTCATTTATCCAGACCGGTGGCAGATAGGGGACAACATTATCCTCCTCAGACCATGGGTCGAGCTGCAGAAGATATTCGGCGCCCGCCCTCAATGTCCGATAGGTATGGATAGCCCCTTTGGGCGCAGACCCTGTGGTCCCCGCCGTGTAGATTAGGGCGCAGACATCGTCCGCCCGACCGGCTTCCACATTCTGCTCAAAACGCCCGGGGTACTCCGATTCATAGGTTTGCCCTAATTTTAAAACATCCCGGTATCCGATCAAAATATCGTTATCATAGCGGGCCAGCCCCTTGTAGTTCCAGTAAATAACCTTTTTGAGTTGGGGAAGCGCGTCCTTGATTTCCAGAAGCTTATCAACCTGCTCCTGACCTTCAACCACCGCAAATCCCGCATCAGAATTTTCGGCAATGTATTTTATCTCCGGCGGCAGTAAATCTGAAAACAATCCCACCGACACGCCATGGTTCGCCTGGGCCGCCAGTTCGGCATAGTACCACTGGGGGGCATTATCTCCGACGATCAAGACCTTGTCGCCAGGCGCAAAATCCAAAGCCATTAACCCCAGGGCCAGGTGCTTGACATTGAGATAATAGTCTTTCCAGGTATGCGGGTGCCAGACACCATAGTGCTTATGACGCATGGCTTTGCGATGGTCGCCGTATTTTTCGTAATTATATTTGAGTACCTTGGGCCAGGTATCACCTTTTTCTTTGTAATGTTGCTTCATCCCGCTAATCGATCCCCATGTTCTTGCGTTAGCCCAGCCATCTCTTTCTGCGCCGGTAATGCTTTACTTCCCGATAACTCTTTTGAGAACCAACCGCCGATAATCCCATATAGAATTCACGCACATCCTCATTATCCCTTAAATCCTCTGCCGGACCGCTCAGAACAACCCGGCCATTCTCCAGAACATGACCGTAATCGGCGATGCCCAGGGCAGCTCTGACATTTTGTTCCACTAAAAGTATGGCCATCTGCTGGTCGGCGTTGATTTTCGCGATAATCTCATATATTTCCTGGACCAGAAGCGGAGCGAGACCAAGCGAAGGTTCGTCTAAAAGCATCAGACTGGGACGCGCCATAAGTGCGCGTCCAATGACCAGCATCTGCTGCTCGCCGCCGGACAGATATCCGCTCATCTGGCGGCGCAGACGTTTTAGAGGCGGAAAATAATCAAAGACCATTTCCATATCCTGCTTGACTTCACGGCGTTCTTTACGGCGGTAAGCCCCCACGAGCAAATTCTCCTCAACGCTCAGGTGCTCGAGAACCCTGCGCCCTTCCATAGCCTGGCTGATGCCTAACAGGGCGATATCCTCGGGGCCCAGGCGGTCTATGCGCTGTCCATCAAATTCGATGCTGCCGTCGGTAACTTCCCCCTCTTCTGTCTTGAGCATTCCCGAGATGGCCTTTAACGTGGTTGTCTTGCCGCCGCCGTTGGCTCCGAGCAGCGCAACGATCTGACCGTCGGCCACCGTCAGCGATACACCACGCAGCACCTGGATGACATTCATATAGACAACTTCAATATTATTGATCTGCAGCATTTTGTCTCATCGATATAAGAAACAGTTTGTATCTTTTTGATTGTTTTAATTCGTTCTAGTTTTCCTTCCCCAGATACGCACTGATTACCTCGGGATTGGCTTTAATTTCGTCAGGTGTGCCCTCGGCAATCTTGCGACCAAAATCAAGGACAACAATCCGGTCGGCAATATCCATCACGACCCCCATGTCGTGTTCGACCAGGATGATGCTGCGAATCCCATCTCTCAGAACCGGCGTGTCGGGATAAGTGGCGCCCTGGCCTTCAAATATATCAAGAATGAAGCGGGCGATGTCTTCTTTTTCTTCCAGATTCATCCCGGCCATAGGCTCGTCGAGCAACAATACTTTCGGTTCGAGCGCCAAAGCTCTTCCCAGCTCGACTCTTTTCTGCATTCCGTAAGGTAAGACACCAACGACCTTCTTTCTCATCGGTGCCATTTCTAAAAAGTCGATAATTTCCTCGACGGTCCGGCGGTGCTTGATTTCTTCTTGAAGTGCCCAGCCCAGGTACAGCGCACCGGCGACGAAGTTTTGCTTCATCAGCACATGCCTGGCCGCCATGATGTTATCTTGAGTGCTTAGCCCGCTGTAGAGCTCGATATTCTGGAAGGTTCTGGCGATGCCGAGTTTCGCCAGCTTATCGGGGCGCATGCGGGTAATTTTTTGCCCGTCATAGTAGATCTCGCCCTCCTGGGGTTTATAAAAACCATTGATGCAATTGAGCAAGGCGGTCTTACCCGCCCCATTGGGTCCGATGATCGCCAGAATTTCATTATCTCTGACGTCCAGACTCACTTGATCAAGGGCAAAGACACCGCCAAAACTGAGCAAGAGCTTGCCAATTCGCAGTTTGATCTGTCTGTCAACTTCCATCTTAAATAATTTCCTGATGAGAAGTTAAAATATATTTAAAATTTTCTTGATTGGTCTTACATTAAATGTTAATCAATTATCTTGTCAAGATTAAATTTAGAACCGTCTGAATACGTTATTTTTAGAACTCTAAATTTGAGGTTTTAAAATGGCCCAATTTAAATCGGTCAGACAATCCCGCGTTTCCGAAGCGGTTCTGGCACAGCTTAAGGAAGCCATATTGCTGGGGCACTTCAAATCCGGAGAAAAGCTGCCTTCCGAAAGAGAGCTCACCGAAGAATTCCAGGTCAGTCGCGGCGTTATTCGGGAGGCCATCCGTGCCCTGGAAATTACAGGATTTGTGGTGCTGCGTCAAGGCCCCACCGGCGGCGCCTTTGTCACGAATTTATCCTTCGACCATGTGGGCAACGCCTTCCTGGATCTTTTTCTGGCAAACAAAGTTTCCATCCCGGAATTAGCCCACGTCCGCTATTATATTGAACCCGAAGTCGCGCGCCTGGCCGCATTGAATGCCACCGAAGAGGATAAGAAACGCCTGCTGGAAGCTCAGGAAGCCGAATTTTTGGCGGTTACCACTGCAACAGCCCGTATTAACCAGCTGCAAAGAGTGCATCATATTATTGCCGAGTCGTGTCGAAATCATTTCTTTGAGGCCATTTCAAAATCGATGATGCGGCTTACCTATGAGATCGTTGAAGCCGTTGATCCTGATCATCAGGCGTTACATATGCCGGGCGAGCATCAGGAAATTATCCAAGCGGTGATCAAAGGAAATACCGATGAAGCCAAAGCGGCCATGCAAAAGCATCTGGAAAAGTTTCGTGACAACCTGATAAAAATGGAAGCCGCCTATCGTCAAAAAATAGCGATGACCGCTTCCGGATAGCCATCACTTTTAAGGCCTATCTGAAAACTCCCGTATCGAAAGATCCCCGTACGCACAAATAATCACCCCGGAATGAAATCTGATAATTTTTCCTTTTCAAACCTTTTCTATAGATGTTAAGAAATAACGTTATTCGAATTCATCAGACAACAGGAAGGACTGAATATACAATGACAAAAGAGGCCGCTACTTTTTTGAATGACAGCCGAGATTCGAAAATGCTGATGAAGGTTGCTCTGGGGCAGGCAAAGGCAGACCTCGCAATCGTAAACGCAAAGCTCGTCAACGTTTACACCGGTGAACTTATCGAAAACAGCGCCGTGTGCATAAAGGAAAAATGGATTGCCTATGTGGGAAAAGATCCAAAAGACGCCATCGGACCCCAAACAGAGGTTATCGATGCCAAAGGGAAAACCGTCATTCCGGGTCTGATCGACGGCCACACCCACCTGGCCTGTCAGATTCCTATCGAGGAATTTTCAAAATATGCCCTTAAAGGCGGCACCACTACAGTCATTACAGAGACTTTGGAGATCTTTCCGGTTGCCGGGTATGACGGGATGGTTGACTTCCTGGAATCGTTTCGCAATCAACCGATAAAAATTCTGGCAACCGCACCGGCAATCGTTTCCATCAGCCGCGACACCCATGGCATTTCAGAAGAAATGCTTCAGAAATTGCTGGACCGCGATGACATCGTCGGACTGGGGGAATCCTACTGGCAGGCGATTATTCAGGAGCCGGATGAACTGCAACCGCTGTTTAAGCACACGCTGCTGGCAGGCAAAACCCTTGAAGGGCATTCGGCCGGAGCCAGTGAGAAAAAGCTGACCGCCTATATTGTCAACGGTATTTCATCGTGTCATGAACCCATCAATGCCGATCAGGTACTGCAAAGACTCCGGCTGGGGTTGCATACCATGATTCGCGAGGGGGCTGTGCGCAAAGATCTGGAAGAAATCGCCAACATCACAAAACAGGAAATAGATTTCCGGCGTTTGATCCTGGTAAGCGACACCATTGCCCCGGAGGACTTGATGGAAAATGGTTATATGGAGTATATCGTCCAAAAAGCCATCGACTGCGGCTTTGAACCGATTACGGCCATTCAGATGGCCACTTTAAATGTTGCCGAACATTTTTCATTAGATTTGCTTATTGGCGGTATTGCGCCGGGCCGCTATGCCGATATGGTCATGATTCCTGACATAACCACCATAGATGCCCAGATGGTCATCAGCAGCGGTTCAGTAATCTCTGAGAATGGTCAACTACTGGCGTCTCCCCGAAAACACACCTTTGCTCCCCAAAGCCTGACGACAATCAAACTGCCGCGAGAGTTGGAACCCGCCGACTTCATTATCAAAGCCCCCGGAGGGGATAAAGAAAAAAAAGTACGTGTAATCCATATGGTTACCGACCTGGTTACCTCTGAGGTCATCGTGAATTGCCCGGTTAGCGATGGCCAACTTAGCGTCGCTTTAGACAAAGATATCATAAAAATAGCCGCTATCGATCGAACCCATAATGCCGGAAAACGGTTTACGGGGCTCATTCAAGGATTCGGCTTAAAATCCGGAGCCATCGCCTGCAGCGCGGCCTGGGATGGCTCGGATATCATCGTGGCCGGCGTCGATGATGCCGACATGGCCTTTGCCGTTAACCGGATACTTCAAATGCAGGGTGGCGCCGTGGTTTCCAAAAATGGAAAAGTCCTGGCCGAAATTGCTTTCCCGATTTTCGGCCTCATATCCGACCTTCCATTGGATTCCATCGTCCAGCGCTTAAAGGATATTTTTAAAGCGGCGGCGGAATTGGGCGTACCCTTCCCCAACCCTGTTTTATCTTTAATAACCTTAACCGGTGCTGCGATTCCGTATTTGAGAATCTGCGAGGAGGGATTGGTCAATATAAAAGATGGCAAAAATGTGAATCTTTTTGTAAGGTGAACAGACATGCGGATGTCGATAAACCCGAACTTGAAAAACAGGGAAAAAGCATTAGCATATTAGGATACTTGGCTTAACTTTAAACATCGCAATTGGGGGGAGATCAAACCATGGCTGACAAAGACTTGCTGGAGGGGAAACGGATCCTTTTGGTGGATGACGAACCGGATGTTTTGGACACCCTGGAGGATCTGCTGCCGATGTGTGAAACGGTAACGGCGTCAAATTTTGATGAAGCCAAAGAGTTGTTGGAAACCCAGTATTTTGACATGACCGTTTTAGATATTATGGGCGTCGAGGGTTTTAAGCTCCTGGAGATCGCCAATCAAAGAGATGTTACCGCCGTCATGCTGACCGCCCATGCCCTCAGTCCGGGCAATGTTGTCAAATCCTACAAAAAGGGCGCGGCATCTTACCTGCCCAAAGAGGAAATGGTCAACATCGCCTCATTTTTAAATGATGTTCTGACAGCCATCGAAGAAGGTAAAAATCCCTGGGTTCGCTGGTATGATCGCCTGGGATCTTTCTTCGAAAAAAAGTTCGGCGCCAGGTGGCAAGACGACGAAAAAGAGTTCTGGGAAAAATTTCCCTTCTATTGATTTGTCCAAGTGCGCGAGCTTATCGTGAGTGGTTTTTTTGTGGGCTGCTAGAATCCTTTCCTAAATACTGTGCTTCTGAAGCCCGAACCTCATGGTTTTCAAGTCGGAAGGTTTCCGCGATTACCGTTCTAACTGTCTAAAATTGCATTTCTTAACCTGTCTCCGTTTTCTTTCAGCCAGTTGAACAGAATGCCGATATCGGTGCCCAGGTTGAAATGGCGAACACCCATATCCAGGTAGTACTTGGCCTGGTCCACACTGACAATTTCCGCTCTTGGTGGGACACCGTGTTCGAGCGCTTTCTCAAAAACGAGCCGTTCGGCAGCCTTTACCGTGGGATCGCTCTTTTTGCCGGCCAGACCGACATTCATGGAGTAATCCGCCGGCCCCCACTGAATCATGTCGACGCCCTCGATGGAAAGGATTTCGTCAAGCTGATCGACGGCCGATTTTTTTTCAATCATAACAACGATAACCACATCTCTGAGTGCCTGAACGTAGTCAGGCCCGCCACCGTAACCCATATACGTAAACCGGCGCATTCCGGCACCGTGTGTGCCGCCACCCTCGGGCGTATCCGGGCGGGTGATTTTCACGCATTCGCGAACTTCATCGGCAGAACGGCAGTCGGCAAAGTTGACACTCTGAAATCCTGCCCCGATCCCGCGCTGCGCCATAAATCCCCGGTGTTCCGCATCGACTTTGATCATGGCAGACATATCGAACAATTCTACCGCGCGGCAGAAATCATCGAGGGCATAAAGCCCAAAAGGCGCATATTCGGCCAAAAACTCGACATAGTCGAACATCCCGGTATGGCCGATGACCTCGGCAATAGAGGGCCAGCTGCTTTGAACGCGGGTGCCGAGAGTCGGCTTGCCGGCATTTAACAATTCACGTAGCTTGTTTTTTCTCATCTTTTTCTCCTCTTTCATATGCGTGCGAACTTTTGAATAGTCCTGGCACCACGGTCCACTTTTGATTCGGTAAAAGAGACCTCGCCGATGTATAGGTCGCCTTGGGAGTCGACCGCAATGGCATGCGGGGCGATAAAGAGCGGGTCGGCAATTTCGTGGTTTTCATTGCCCCAGCACGCAAGCAACCTGCCGTCTATACTGAATATGCTGATGCGCCTGCAAAGTTCCGACACATAGACCGTCTCATTTTCATCGATAAATACGTCGGTCGGACGGATAAGGTGATCTGTCCATTGGGCAAGAAAGTTTCCGCTAAGGTCGAAGATTTGGATGCGGTTGTTTTCCCGGTCAGGCACCCAGATTCGATCCCGCCGGTCAATAAAAATCGAGTGCGGAAGCCTGAACTGTCCGGGCCTTGAGCCCGGTTCTCCCCAGGAGTACAAATGCCTGCCGTCGCTGCCGAATTTATGTATCCGTGCGTTCCCATACCCATCGGTAACATAGATGGCACCGGTTGACGACAGCGCAACCCCGGTAGGTCGATTGAAGGGCGCCCCACCCTTTGTAATCGAAGATAATCTTTCAAAAAGGTTGGGACCTTCTCGATAACCGGTATCCGAAGGCTTGCCTTTGGTCCCGATCTCCATGAGGACATTGCCGTTGCCATCAAATTTGGTAACGGTGTGATTTCTGTCGTCCGTGCAGTAAATCGAACCATTCGGACCGATACAGCTTCCATGGGGGCGTTCAAAATGTTCTTCTCCCCAGGATGTCAGAAAATTGCCTTCTGAATCAAAAACCATCATGGGACGCTCGCTCCGGTTGAAAATGTATATGCGGTCCTGACTGTCGATTGAAATGCCGGCAATATCGAAAAAGGACTCTCCTTCGTCGAGTTTCGTCCATCCATCAACCCGTTCGTACTGATATTTTTCATTTCCGTAACGCAACTTATTCCTCCTTTAAGTTTTGATAATTATCTCAGAACAGCGGTTCGGGTCGATCCGTCTGCCCTGGTGCGTCAGGCAGCAAACTTGAAAGCAAATATGTATTACGGCTTGACCGGATATTGCGGTGGTTCGCCCCTCAAGACGCGCAGTATATCTTCGGCAGCGGTCATTCCCATGCGTTTGCGGCCTTCATGCGTAAAACTGGATAGATGCGGTGTTAAAACGACATTGTCCAGTTCGAACAGGGGATTGTCCGGCTCGGTGGGTTCGTGTTCGAATACATCTAAGCCGGCAGCGGCTATTTTTTTTTCGTTTAGTGCTTCGTATAGCGCTTTTTCATCCACAATGGGCCCCCTGGCGGCATTCACCAGGATCGCATCCGGTTTCATTGCCGCCAGTACGTCACTGTTTATCAGGTGGTGCGTCTGAGGAATCAGCGGGCAATGGACAGATATAACATCCACCCGGCCGGCCATTTCCAAAAGGTCGGACGCATAAGCCGCACCCCAGGATTCGACTTCGGATGCGCCCAGAACCGGATCATAGACCCAAATCGGCATATCGAAGGCGCCGCGGCATATCTCTCCAAATCGCTTTCCGATCCTGCCAAACCCGATGATACCCACTTCTTTATCTTTCAGCTCCCGTCCGACGACACGTTCCCGAATCTGAAAATCCCCCTTACGTATGGATCGATCAAGCACCGATAAAAACCGGGCTGCAGCCATCATCAGTAAAAAGGCATGTTCCGCGGTAGATTCGGTCGGGCCATAAGGGGTATTGGTAACGACAATCCCTTTTTTTTCGGCAGCCTCCAGATCGACGATGTCCACACCTGCTCCATGGCGGCCGATGACTTCCAGCTTGGTGCAGCAATCAATAACTTCGGGTGTCATCGTTAAGCCCATGGCAAGGAGGATGCCGTGCACATCGGGCAACAGTTCCATGAGTTCGGCCTCCGAAGCCGTATAGGGCTCCAAAACGTCAACTTCCTGTTTCAACCTTGCAATTGCTTCCGGGTGAATTGGTCTGTTAACAAGTACGGTTTTCACTTTAATTCTCCTTCTAAATTTGAATCCGGCACGGTATTCGTTTGATCGCGGTACATCGTGTTGATTATACTGTCAGATTATTGATAAATTCAATATAATCCTCAGTTACATCTGCAAGGCGCCGTTTTTGATCCTGAACTTCCCTCAGATAGGGGATCATCTCCTTGGTAGGAATTCCCACAGGGTCTAAGTGCAAATCAAATTGGGGTCACCCTTTAATGGGCAACCCCAATTTTCTTTTTGAACATCAATCCATCTGAGGCAAAAAATCAAGCGAACTTTTCGATCCCCAATTCTTTTAACTTTTCCTCGCTGGGCACACCATTTTTGTCCCAGCCCATGCACTGGTAATATTCATCGAGCATCTTTTCAAAGGCGGCTTTATCAACGACCTGGCCCTTGCTGGGGCCGCGGGTTGCGGGCTGGCTGAAAAGCCTTGGCGGCAGGGTATCATCCCGGCGCGTAAAGCCTTCTTTGATGTTAAAAAGGCGGGTAAGATTCAGGGCCTTTTCACCCACCCGCCGGATTTCTTCTGCCGTCACCGTCCAATCCAAAATGGCCGACAGGGCTTCGGCATAATCTTCGCCGGCAAGCGCAAACGTGCCGAAAACACAGGCGATAAGGCAATTATAAGTCGCGTAATTTAACTGAAGCTCTCTGATCATTTCGGCTTTTTCCGCATAGGCATAACGGTCGTAGGCACGGGGTTTGCCGATTATTTCGGTGCGCAGCGTATTGGACCGCAGGTGGCACCCTCCCCTGTCCGATACCGCATAGGTCAGGGCCTGACCTTTCATTCCCCTGGGATCATATCCGGGAAGCTCAAGCCCCTTTACGTGCATCGCCAATTCAGCAGAACCGCTGATCTTCTCAGTGGCTCTTTTGACACCTTCTGCCAGAACTTCACCGAGGCCTTCACGCTTGCCGATAAGGTGAATTAACTCAATCAGGGCATCTCCATTACCAAAAGACAGATCGCCTCCACCGGTATCTTCGCTGGAAAGCAATCCCGCTTCGAAGCTCTCCATGGCAAATCCAACGGCGACTCCACAGGAAATCGTATCCAGGCCGTAATCCGTGCAGAGCTTATCCGCGGCGATGACCACCTCCGGTTCCTTGATGTCGCAATTGGGACCGAAGGCATACATGGTTTCATATTCAGGCCCCTCGGCTGTATAGTCAACGCCGCTGCGGGTTGCAGTCGTCACCCGGCCGCAACCGATGGGGCAGGCATAGCAGGTTTTGGGCTGAATAATATGGCCCGTGAAGGCATCCGCATTAATCATCCCGGCGTGCTCGAACGTGTTCTCCTGCCAGTTTCGGGTGGGCAGTGTTCCGGTCTCATTGGTTAAATCAAGGGTCCACATGGTACCGACTTTCGGAAAGTGACCCTCCTTGCCGGTCAACGGATGCGCTGCGGTGTTACGACGGCAACGGCTAACAACTTCTTTAAAAGCCGCTTCATCGGTCATCCCCGGGCGCTGATTACCCCTCAGGACAACGGCTTTGAGATTCTTGGAACCCATGACCGCACCGGCACCGCCTCTACCGTAACATCTTCGGTTGTTGACGATATTGGCGAATCGAACCTGTTTCTCTCCGGCCGGTCCGATAGATGCGACGCTGATCCGTTCCCCTTTTTGCTTTCGATGTTCATTCTGCAAACGCACTTCGGTGTCAAAAGTGAAAAGGCCCCAGACCCGGTCGGCTTCTTCTATGGTTATCTTGCCTTCATCGACCAGGATATAAACAGGTCTTTCCGCTTTTCCGGTAATCACCAGTGCATCGATACCGGCACGTTTCATATGGGGGCCGAAAAAGCCGCCGCAATAAGAATCCAGGAAAGTTCCGGTCATGGGAGACCGGGTAATCACCGCCGATCTGGATGCCGCCGGAAAATTGGTTCCTGAAAGCGGGCCGGTAATAAAAATCAAAATATTATGGGGATCATAGGGATCTGTTTTGGCCGGCAGATGACTCAAGAGCAGATAAGCCCCCATGGCCTTGCCCCCGATGAATTTCCGGGCCATATCTTCATCCAGATCGTCAATGCGGGTGGTTCCCGCCGTAAGATCAACCCAGCCGATCTTGCCGGCATATCCGGTTAACATGGTGAATACCCTTTCTAATGGAAAAATGAGCCGCCATCACACAGGATAAGCTGTCCGGTGATAAAGTCGCTCATGTCGCTCGCCAGAAAAATGGCGGTTCCGACCAGATCCGTCGGCGCTTCCGAGCGCTTCAGGCAGCGCTTTTGTACCATCAGTTGCTCGGGGTCCGGGCCGTCGTCCCGGCGGTTTTTCTGTATTTTTTTACTGGCCTCGGACTGGGTATAGCCCGGGGCCAGAGAATTGATGTTTATATTGTAGGCGCCCAGCTCCCTTGCCATCGCACGCGTGAAGGCCACGACCGCGCCCTTGGAAGCAACGTAATGCGGCATTCCGGCAGCGCCCTCAAAGGCCACCGAAGAGGCCACATTGATGATCTTACCGCCCTTGGCGCGCATCGCTGCAAAAATAGCCTTGGTACAGTGAAAAGGCCCGGCGGTATTGACTTCCATAACCCGGTTCCACTCTTCGGAGGTAATTTCTTCAAAGGGCTTTTTGACAATACCGGCATACATGGCAGCATTGTTGACGAGGATATCGACGGTGCCGAAGTGATCCAGGGCGGCTTCCACCATGGCATCGCATTGATCCTGTTTAGTGACATCGGTCTTCACAAAGATGGCCTCACTACCTGCCCTGACGATTTCATCGACCGTGTTTTTCCCGTCAACGATGTCGGCAATGACCAGTTTGGCGCCTTCTTTAGCATAGCCGATTGCAAAGGCCGCACCAATGCCCCCGGCTGCTCCGGTTATAATCGCAACTTTGTCTTTTAGTAACATAGCGATCTCCAATCCGTTTCACCCGGCATCCGGCCGGAGCGAGCTAATTTTCCCCCGATGGCTATGCCACCGGTGGATCGACCAGCTTTGATTATCCCGAGGATTACAATTTCATAAGCCGGCGGGCATTGCCCTCAAAGATCTTCTGGCGATCTTCATCCGAAATCGGCAGCTCTTCAATAATCTTGATGGTCTCCCGGATGTAACCCGGACCTTTTTCAGGATCAAAGGGACTGTCCGAAGCGAACAAAACATTCTCGGCACCGAAAAATTCAAGGCCGCATATCGTTCCGGGAACAGATCCAAAAAGCGCCGTGTCGGCGTAGAACATCTTGAAGTACTCCAGATGATGTTTCTTCAATTTCTTGAGAACCAGGCTTAAATCTTCATCGGAAGTACGTGCGCCCAGCTGGTCCCAACCCGGGCCGACGCGCCCCTCAAAATAGGGAATCATGCCACCCATATGATGGGTAATGATCTTGAGGTTGGGAAAATCATCAAAGTACCCCCCAAACACCAGCCGCGCCATCATCACACTTGTTTCATAAGGCCAACCGAGGGTCCACCAGATTTCATATTTAGATTTTTCCTCTGTCTGGTAATCGGGAAAATCGGCACCGCGAATCGGGTGAATCCAGATAGGCAGATCATATTCGGACATTTTTTCAAAAAACGGTCGGAATTCCGGCAGATCCAGGGGTTTACCGTTGACATTGGTAAATATCTGCACGCCGACGGCCTTGAGATCTTTTATCGATCGATCGACCTCAGCCAACGTCGCATCCGGATTATTTATGGGCATTGAGGCGATAAAGCCCGGAAACCGATCCGGATACTTGGCCACATACTCGGCCATTCCGTCATTTGCGGCCACGGCCAGTTCAGGAGTTACGTCCGGTCCTGCCATGACTTCCAGTGGTGGTCCCGGCATGCAGATGATCTGGGCATACTCATCGAATTGATCCATCATGCGGAATCTTGCTTCCAGGTCGAACAAAACAGGTACCCCCCTGACGCGCTTTCCGAGATCCACCAGGTTGGGGGCGATATCCATCATCTTGTCATAAAAATTCTTGGGGAAAATGTGATTAAAGATATCAAGTTTCATTTTCTATTCCTCCCTTTAAGTATTTCAATTCTAATTTTAAAAATAGAAAAATATTCACTTAAACGATTAACGAATAACAGATAACGCCCACCTGACTTTTAAATCAATTGGGATCCCTGTTAATAGGATTTCCTCACATCAAGAATATGGCGTTCCAACAGTTTAAGGGCTTTGACGCGGTCTTTGTTTATAATCGCGTCCAATATTTTTTGATGGGCTTTAAGGGCATCATGCGTGGTTTTGAAATCGGCGACACTGCGGCTGCGCAGATTTCTGTGAATCGCATTGATGGACTTTTCTAAAATCACGTACACTTTGTTTTTTGAAGCCCTGGCCAATAATGCGTGGAAGTCGAAATTTTCATCCGTCGCCAACTGCTTCTTGTTAACCAATTCTTGCGCCTCGGCCAGATTTGCCTGAATACGTTTAATATCGCTCTCGTCCGCTTTATCAATGACTTCATCGAGTATGGCTTTCTCGATCGCCAGACGCGCGGACGTGAATTCGGCAACCGTGATTTTTTCCATGCGAAACGCATCCAGATACAGGTTGCGGATTCGGGTTGAGATCGTATCTTGAACGACGGGGCCGCCGCCATAACCTTTCTGGATGCTGACAAAACCGGAAAGTTCCAGCAGACGGAGCGCTTCACGCACCGATTGGCGGCCAACGCCAAATTGTTTGGCAAGTTCTTGTTCGGAAGGAAGTCTGTCGCCGGGTTTGAGGGTGCCTTCGAAAATTAAATCCTTGACCTTAGAGGAGATTTCTTCGAATGTACGCTTGCTTTCAATGGGCGTGAACAGATTGTCTTGCTCCATTATTTGATCTCCGACGAGTCCTATTAATGTCAGACAGTATGAACTTACATATAAGCGGTTAATGGACCTGTCAAGAAAAAACTTGCTTAAAGGAATTGGGACCTGTTGATGTGGCTCTCCTGCCAATCGGCGGTACATCTACCATGAATCTTCAGGAGGCTGCCCGGACCGCTAAAGAAATATCTTTTTAAATCAGCCCTTACGACTGCAGCCAGTAGCTCATCCCCAATGAACGGTATATTTCAAGAGCCATTTCATTTTCTAATTGTTCCTCTTTTCTATTTCCGAGGCGTAAATAGAAGCTGCCAAGACCTTTATGACAATGTGCAACAAGTGGGCGCATCGATAAATTGGCAGCTTGCTGTAATGCCCTGCGATACCAGTGCGCTGCTTCTTCAAATTGATCTGCGGCATCGTTTATCCCCGCCTTAGCAAGCATGGCCCAGGCCTCAAAACCGCGCTCTTCACGCTTATCCGAAAGTTTCATAGCGCGCGATATCGTCTCAGTCGCCAGTGAAATCTCTCCTGTCGCACGATAGGCGTCCGCCAACACAATTAATGGATGGATGGGCCAAAAGCTGGCCTGGAGATTTTCTTCCTTTGCACCTTCTTCAAGCACAGCCAGTGCACGTCTCGCATCTTTTGCAAGGAGGTAAGCGTAGCCGAGACTACCCACAGTGTAGGAGTACATACTCTGCACCTCGGAAAAGCGACACAGCTCGTAGCCCTTTTCTAAAAGCGGCAGGGCAGGTTCCACTTTCCCAAGACGCAAATAGGCCATGGCAAGAAAATTATAGACAAAGATCAACGACAGCGTATTTCGAACCTGCTCGGCTATTTCGAGCGCCTCATGGCCAATCTCCTCAATTTTATTAAAGTTTCCAAGCTCGGCCATGCCAAGAACAAGCATACTGCGTGATAACGCGCCCGGCAAACTAGCCAAGCCATGCTGCCTAAATGCATTCTCTCCAATTAGCTGTTCTCGAACCTTTTGGTGGATTTCAATTTGTTTGGGGTAATCGCCAATGTTGAAGTAGAAGATTCCCAAGTGTGTCATGGTTGCGATTTGGTGGGAGAAATGCTCGGCCCTCTTGGCCAAATTCAAAGCTTTTTCCCCAAGTTCGATTGCGTTTCGAGGCTGACCGAGGATCCAGTACAAACTTGAAAGATAATTCAGAACATTGGAAAGTCGGGCATCATCATTGATCTCTCGGGCCAAAGGCTCGGCGCCCCGTATCCACTCCCCCCATTCTTCATGTCGTCCCAATGCCACCAGGGGAGATCGCATGTGAAACCGCAGATCAATCTCTCGCTCAACCCAGACCTTTTGTCGGGGTAGTTTATTAATTGCGGCGAGGGCTTCTTCAAAATACCTTTGGGCTTGATCATAAGCAGAATGGGAATAAGCCTTCAGCCCCGCTTCTTGGCTGTATTTGTATGCGCGTTGCCAGTCTTCTCCTTGCAGAAAATGGTATGCCAGCATCTCGCTAAACTCATCCAATCTATCTGCGTGGATCTTTTCTAGTGCTTTTCCGATCTTCAGATGAAGCTCGGTTCTCCTTTTCTGGAGCAGACTGTTATAGGCTACCTCCTGAGTAAGTGCGTGCTTGAAAACATAGTTCGATTGCGGATAGATTCCTCTCTCATAGAGAAGTTCGGAATCCTTTAAAACCGAAAGATAGGACAGCAGTTCATCTTTCGAAAACTCTGTTACCTTTCTTATCAAATGGTGGCTAAACTCTCTCCCCGCAACTGAACCTGTCTGGATTAAGTTTTTTGCTCCTTCTATCAGGGAATCTACACGAGCCATGATCACATCATGTATCGTAGAAGGAATTATTGCATGCCCAATATCTTTTGTCAGATGATATTTGTTATCTTTTTTTTCGATTATTTTTTGAGCTTTAAGACTGTTTATAAGCTCCTCAATAAAGAAAGGGATGCCTTCTGTCTTTTCAAGAACCAGCTGTTCGATCTCCCTGTTAAAGTCCTCTGTGCCCAAAAGATGAGAGGTCATCATGAGGGTCTCTCGAGTAGAAAGGCGATTCAGGTTAATCTGGCTGTGATATGATCTTCCTCCCCAGGTATGCACGAACTGTGGCCGGTAAGTGAATATGAGGAAAACCCGGTAACCAGAAATAGAATTTAATAGCTCCTTCAAAGATTCCTCGGAGCTATTGTCGATCCAATGAAGATTTTCATAGGCCATAATCAGGGGGCGGATTCCCGAACCCTTCAATACGATTTGCTTCAGGGCCCCGATAGTTCGATCCTTTCTCTCCGCAGGACTCAGGGGGATTTTTTCGATGCCGCTATCTTTGACGGACATGACCTCAAGGAGATAGGGGAGGGTTGAGCCTTCATCTGCTCCCAATGTTTCCAGACCAGTTTTTATCTTCTCTCTAATCTGCAAATCCTTGTCGTCATCCCTGATATCGAAGTTTGCCTTCAGGATATCTATGATTGGATAATAGACAACTCCCCGGCTGTAAGAAAGGCACTTTCCTTCCAAGAAGGTCACATCTTCGCTGGCAACTGCTTTTCTGAACTCATACAAAAGCCTGGATTTTCCCACTCCCGCATCGGCTACGATTGAGATGGCCTGCCCGCGCCCTGCTTTGGTGCGCTCTAAACCATCAAGTAAAAGCTCAAGCTCACGCTCCCTGCCGATTAAGGGAGTAAGCCCTCGTTCAGTGCTGACATCAAACCGTGTCCTGCTGGTGCTGGGCGCAATCGCACGATAGACCTTTATACGCTCATTCCTGCCTTTAACCTTCTTTTCGCCCATAAACTCAAATCGAAAAAGCCCTTCAGTCAGCCTGAATGTCGCCTCGGTCACATAAGTTGATCCAGGTTCTGCTAATCCTTCCATCCTTGAGGCCAGATTCACTGTATCTCCAACGGCTTTGAACTCGACCCGTAGATCATTTCCCAAGGTGCCAACGACGACAGGCCCGGTGTGAAGGCCAATCCGCATTTTTAAGATTGGTATGCCATCTCCTTTCTGCTTTATGCTATCGCTAAATTTTGCCATCTCCCGGTGGATGGCTAAGCTTGATCGGATCGCTCTCTGGGGAGCATCCTCCAAGGCAATGGGCGCCCCAAATAAGGCCATGATCCCATCACCGGTCAGTTCGTTAACCGTGCCTTCATAATCATGGACCTTGTGAATGAGAATTTCGTAGACCTGGTCAATGATGGCATAAGCTCTCTCAGGATCTAGCTTTTCGGATAGGGACGTGAATCCGGCCATGTCACAAAACATCACTGTAACCTGCTTGCGCTCGCCTTCTATACGATCCCTTTGAGATAAGATTTTCTCCGTAAGGCCCTCAGGAAGGTATTTTTGAATCTTAATTAATTTTTCATCAAAGGAAAGTTCACTGGAAGTTGGTTCTGAAGAAAAGGATAGCTTATGGCCACATTTTCCGCAAAATTCATATCCGCTTGGATTTCCAAAATCGCACTGCGGACAAAATCTTTCTAATTTCGTTCCGCACTTTCCGCAGAAATTCATGCCATCGGCGTTATCAAACTGACACTTCGGGCATTGCATTTTTTGCGCCCTCCATTAATCAATGATCAGGCAGTTTGAATAAAGCTTTAAAAACGTAGGATCTCAGATGTGCAAAAGTACCGACTTGTCAACCGGTTTTTGTGTAATCGATGTATAGCACACCGTTGAGGTGGTCGATCTCGTGCTCGAGCAAAGCGGCGGAGGGGCCGGTTGCAGCCAGGATGTTTTCGCTGCTGTCCAATCCCAGGTATCTGACCTTCACATACTTGGAGCGTTTGACCGTCCGGCGGCGATGCTGCGGCAAAGACATGCAGTGCTCTTCGCTCTCATAGGATCCTTCTTTTTCCAGAATCTCCGGGTTGAGGATTGCGCGGACCTCCCCGTAAAGGCCGCACACGATAAGCCGCTTTTGAAAGCCGACCTGGGGCGCGGACAGCCCTTTATAGAGGGATGCGTGGAAAAAGAATTCGAAAGGCGCCTTGAACCGCAATGTGTCGATCATCGCATTGGCCATGGAGATGACGGCGTCATCAATCCGCTCGATCGGCGTTGAAACTTTTCTGAGAGCCGGGTCCGGATAGGCCACGATATCTAATACCTTGTTCTTCCGGTAGTTATTCAGAAGTGCCAGGCTCCCCGATCCGCCGATAAGTCCGGCCATGGCCAGTTTTATGAATTTCCTTCTGTTCAACAAATTCGCCGCCTCTAATTTCACCTATCTGTAGATTCGGTCCTTTATTCATATGCGGGATTACGGCAGGTGTCAATCGTTACAATCTCTGATCACCGGGTTGTGCATGCAAAAATATTAAATTTCTAAAAAACAATTTCGGGGAAATTAACACGCCAGGAGATTTGTAAAATATATCTGCTTTTTTGAAATAATTGGCAGGGCCCGCTAAATACTCGATCAACGTCATGGCGCACCGCCAAAATATCACAACCTCATAGCAAACAATTTTGAGCCATGTTCGAACCTATATCGACAATGACATAGCGAGAAGAGATCTGTACTTTATTCCATATAAATAGATGTTGGAGTAAGATATCAAAGTTTTTGGCAATGCAAAAACGATTGTGATATTTACGGATACATGCCGTCCAAGCTAATTTGCCATACTACCAGATATAGTGGTGTGCTATCCCTTAGACAATCCATCAAATTTTATTTGACGTCAAAGAATTTGATGATAAATATGTTTATTATTAATCTGAACTTCCTATTCCAGCTGAGTGGGTGAACAATTTCATTTGTTGAATTAATCCAGATTCTATAGTTCACATCGCACTTCTGATCTATCCGCTTTTTGATTTTTACCTTATTTAAAATCCTCAAATGGGAGTGCAATCATGAGCGAAGAGCGTGCTAGGCGTAAACTCAGTGGCATCCTTAGTGCTGATGCAGTGGGTTACAGTCGTCTTATGCAAGAAGATGAGGCATCAACCATTCGGAATTTAGAGGATAGTAAACGATTGATGAGCGAACTAATCGAGCAGTTTAAAGGACGCGTCGTTGATGCACCTGGCGACAATCTGCTGGCGGAGTTTGCCAGCGTGGTGGATGCCACCGAATGTGCGGTAAAGATTCAGCATGAGCTAAAATCCAGAAATGCAGAACTGCCGGATAACCGTGAAATGGAGTTTCGTATTGAAGTTAATCTGGGCGATGTTGTCGAAGAAACTGACCGCATATACGGCGATGGGGTTAACATTGCCTCTCGCATCGAAGGACTTGCAGAACCGGGAGGGGTCTGTATATCAAGAACCGCCTATGATCATGTAAAGAACAAATTAGAAGTTGGTTATGAATATTTGGGCGAGCACACCGTAAAAAACATTTCCGAACCCGTACGGGTGTATCGTGTTTTGATGGATCCCGGTGCTGCTGGCAAAGTAATTGGTGAGAAAAGGTTTTTGGGTAAGATTTCACGCCGTGCGGCGCTTTCTGCTATTATTATTCTGGTCATTATCGCTGGAGGATTGATAGGAAAGTCCGATGAAGCTATCCCGTTGATTCAGGAAGCAATCCGCCGGAGCCCGTTTGACCAAGGCTTTTATTTTCTCCAGTTAGGCCACTCCTACCTCAGCGCAGATCGGTATGAGGATGCAATCAAAGCATACAAGAAAACGTTGCAATACGCACCAGATAACATATTTGCATATATAGGCCTAACCGAAAGCTACATATTTTTAAATGAAGAAGATAAGGCTCGAGAGACAGCAGGAGAAGTTATAAGAATAAATCCTAATTTTTCTGTTGAACGTAATGCAAAAACGCTTCCATTCAAGGATAAAGCCCGAATCGCCCGTTATGTTGAAGCTTTGCGTAAAGCGGGTCTGAAGTAATCTGGGACGAGGTACTACATATTGTGGTTGGGTAGGGCAATTAAAAAGTTGAGATATTTAACTGTGCGATTCATAGACATCGTTTCAATTTATTGATATGAAACATGAGCTATGAAACTAGAAATAGAAGCACGCCTTAAATGGTACAAACACAAGATGTCTACTCCATATTAATGTTGAACAAACCGTTCGGAGGAGGATATGCAAAAAGATTCATCGCCGACAATTGAAGGTCTCAGAGTGAGGGCTGTTCGGGTGCCGATGACAGAACCGCATCAAACCGCGAGCGGCGTGATTACAGAGTCGCCTCTGGTCTTGACGGACATACTAACCGACACCGGAATCAGCGGGCACAGCATCGTGTTCACTTACACGCCGGCCGCGCTCAAGCCGACCGCTGAGCTGATTCAAAATTTCGAGGCCCTGGTGCAGGGTGACGTCCTGGCTCCAGCCGAAGTCGAGCAAAAACTCGCCAAACGGTTCCGACTGTTGGGGCCGCAAGGCCTTGTCGGTATTGCGCTCGCTGCGATTGACATGGCACTTTGGGATGCGCTGGCTCGCGTTCACAGCATGCCACTCGTGCGCTTGCTCGGGGGGGTGGAAAAGCCGGTTCGTGCCTACGGTGCAATCGGGTACGACGGCGTGCAAGGCTCCGGGAAGGGCGCCGAGAGTTGGGCGAAGCGAGGATTCACAGGTGTCAAGGCCAAGATTGGCTACCCCACCGTGCAAGAGGATGTCGCCGTTGTGCGCGCCATTCGTAAGGCAGCGGGCGACGACATGGCCATCATGGTGGACTACAACCAGTGCCTCACTCCGACAGAGGCCGTAGAACGCCTGCGGGTTCTCG